>Ga0099364_10009633_pt1 | contig 13385 bp, 13 predicted proteins | sample TergutTh196P3_FD_73070 | JGI IMG/M metagenome (GOLD analysis project Ga0099364, IMG submission 73070) | Microcerotermes parvus P3 segment gut microbial communities from Pointe-Noire, Republic of the Congo - Th196 P3 | ecosystem: Host-associated > Arthropoda: Insects > Digestive system > Gut ...
ACACACAATCTTTCGATGCCATAATCCTGCGTCGTTCGGAGCGTAATCCAGTCCGGCCGAAGCGGAATCATCTGACGGACATGATAGAGAACCTCATCGACCGTGAGTTCGTGCGGTTCCTTTTCCACCCCCCAGGCGGCACCGTGTGAACAAAACTTGCAGTTCCGTGTGCAGGGTGCCGAATCAACGCCGATTGCCGTCCATATCCGCCCGCGATTCTTCCAATAAGCACGGGTACGCCGGTCGGCTTCGGCGTAAACCCGCTCCAGTGCCTCGCCTTGCAAGTCCTCATGCAGGACAAGAATCGCCTCTTCTTTGGTGAGGAGTTCACCGGATTCACAACGTTCGATGAGTTTTTCAAACATGGTATTATACTATGGGGTTAGGTTTTGTAATCATCTTTCAACGAAACACGCGAACCGTCGGCTCTGACGATGCCGTCAAATCCGGCTTCGTGGAACATTCGGGCAAGATCATCGACTGTCAGGCCGCGTTTGCCGGATGTTTCCACAGCCTCGTCACGGGGATTCGCACCGGATTCCGCGCAACCGTTGTTTGCGCCAGAGGTCAACCCGATCAAACTTGGCTCATGAGAACCAATGATTTTAATTTCAGGATCGGCAAGTGCCGCCAGAGAAACAACGGCGAGAATTTGTGCAAGACGCAACAACGTAATCTGCCCGCGATCCGCAATCGGGCTGTTGGGCAGATAAACCCGCCGCATGGCACTCATAAATCGTGGTTTCAGGCTCATGCCGAACAAGATGTGGTCGGCAAGTTCTTCCGGCGTGTGTTCCGGTCCGATCGGTTCACAACAGAACCCCCAGGACAAACCGGCCTCCTGAATGTTTCGGACACTTTGAATCCGTGCTTCGCGGTCGAGTTTGGTGTCGATCCCCTCGCGTAGCCGCACCGAATGATAGGCACCGAACAACCCTTCCTGCTTGAGCCTTCGGGCTTCTTCCAGCGTCAGATCACCGACGTTGGAAGAAATCAGGATATGTTGGGGAATCGCCTCCCGAACGGCTCGCAGGATTTCAATGAAGCGTTCGAGGTTGAATTTGTGCATGGCCATCAACCAGAGATTGCCAATCAACCCGTTTCTAGCAAATATCCTGGCATGGGCGACAACCTCTTCGACGGTCATCTCCGTGGCGGGAAACGTCGAATGTCCCGCCGCAAAAACGCAGAACGAACAGTCCCCCGCACAGGGAGCCGTTGAATAACCGATCTGCCCGTAAACAAAGGCATGGTTATCCAGCCGTTTCCGACTGATATGGTTGGAAACGGCTCTGATTTGACCGGCTTCAAACGAAATTTCAGGATACTGGAGAAGCTGAATCATTTCGTCGCGACCGGGGGCTTGTCCCTCCAATGCGCGATTGAGAATATTTTGGAGTTGCATGATGCTTGAATTGTGTAAATGGTTAAAATCTTACCACCTCGCCGCCACTTCGGGTGGATAATGCCCGCCAGGTGCTCTGATCAATCGTATCGGAAAACATGTGAACCGAGCCATCTCCCAACAGGGCATTGGCTCCACCTGTGTGCCAACTTCTGGCAGCATGAAACCCATACGACTGAAGGAAGCGAAAATCCGTACTTGGAACGGGACTTGTACCCATGTAATAAAAATTGCTGATACAGTCAAACAACTTGGAATTCGGTGTGTAAAAGTGATTGTACATTGTGGCGCGATAATCACCGGCCACCCAAGTGTAGCCTTTGACGTAATGATCGCCATTCAAAGGCGCAACAGCGCAGGCTGCTTCTGTCATTGGGATTGTCGTATCCGGACGGAGGTAATGAAGCCTGGGGTTTCCATTGACCGCCGGAGTACTGCCGGAAACCATTTCACCCAAAGTACTCTCCGCCATGAAAACGGTGTTGCTGGTTCCATCGACGATGGAAGCCATGGATTGCCTGTCACGAATCATAAATGGTCCATCCGTGTACCAGATTGCCCCCCAGGGATGTTCGGATGAAGTCGGAACGCCACTGCCGGTACAAACCAGATAATTTGTTGGCCCCAAGATACTGTTGCCGTAAATCGGTTGGGGAATGATGGATTGCATTTTGTCTGACGGACACATGAAAACAGGGACAAGCGTTTCGTAAATTTTCGCAAATTCCGCCGGGAAATCCGTAAAATCGATCGACCCCATCGGTCCGTAACATGGCTTCGTTAAATCCAGTTGGTTATAGATGCTGGTTTGTTCCAGGTAAGGGGACAATTCCGAAAGGACTGACCAACTGAAATGATAGGCGAAGTAAATATTCGTGTCGTACCCGGGGGTCACCAATGCGCGATGAGCCGCCGGAAAATCGCCGCGAACGCTGTGATGATTGTGTAATGCGAGCCCCAGTTGTTTCAGGTTGTTGGCACACTGCATTCGCCGGGCAGCTTCACGGGCTGCTTGAACCGCCGGTAAAAGTAAAGCGATCAATATTCCGATGATTGCGATCACAACCAAAAGTTCAACCAAGGTGAATCCGGGTTTGGCGTTGGGTGTCTCTCTTTTTTTCATCAGGTGTTTTCTCATTTCCGGTTGAGAATGTCATATTTGTTTTCGAGAAGATCAGCGATGGTTTTGGCACCCTGGAAGCATATATGCCAAATGCCTTCAATCTCATGAGCCTTGGCATATTGTTCGGGGGTACTGATGTCGAATTGAATCAATTCCCGGCAAATCACGGTTTGATGGTGTTCACGAAAATCTTTGGAAAATTGCTTGGCAAGTTCAACTGTTTTTTCATAAGATTCCTTTTGACTGATATTTGCAGGACCGTTTTTCAGGCCGAGGAGCATGACCGCCCCGGTAATCATGCTGCAAACTTCTCCGGTAAGGCCGATTCCGCCGGAAAACCCGCAAGCGATTTTCATGGCCGTTTCTCGTGGAAATCCAACGGCATCCGCGTAAGTTGCAACGAATGCCTGTCCTCCACAAGCACCGTTTCGCATGTACCAATCCACTTGTGAGGCACGTGATTCTCCAGGTGCAACAGGCGGCGGTTCCAGGTTGGGATTTGACAATGGTGTCGTCGTTTCCACACCTATCACACTTCCGGCCATTCCACCGATCAAAGCGGAACACAAAGTGAATCCTGCTGTTGTTAATACGTTTCGACGCGTGGGATGGTAGTTCATTGTATTGGAATTGAAAAGGGGTTAGGGTGGTGTCAATTGACTTTCTCAAACACGAACACTCTGTTTGAAATTCGGAATGACACGTGGCACAATTCAATTTTACAAGGCTGGGAGAACACGAACCTGCGTTCCCAAGCCGAAAGCGGCGAGAGACAGACCGGTTGCGGTCAACATTTGTCTTCGTGTGGTGTTTGGCATTGCTCTTGGTTGTTCAGGATGTCGTACTTGTTTTCAAGAAGTTCTGCGACGAACTGGCCGCACTCGCCGCAGATTTTGAATGCCCCCGCTTCTTTGGCTTTGGCAGTGGCTTCCAGTGTACGAATGTCGCGTTTGATGATGTCTTTGCAGTTGACAGAGCCGTATTTTGCCGTGAATTCATCGCAAAGTTCAAGGCAGATCGGAAATACTTTCAACTTGGATTCCGGGGCATCCGTTCCATGTTTGAGTCCGAGAAGCAGGCAAGCGGCACTGACGAAGCCGCACACTTCCCCCGAATGACCGACTCCGCCGCCCATGCCGGAGGCAAGTTTCAACGCCGTTTCACGGTTCAGACCATAAATCTCACTGTATGTCACCAACATCGACTGGCAACAATTGTAACCGCCGGTAAATGTTTCCACGACTTGCGCAACCCGACTTTGCATTTCAACTCTTTCTGTGACAAATTGTTATGTAAAAATGAAGCATTGTTTTCCAACACGAACATCTCAACGGGAAACCTAATCTCAAATAATATAACAGACATTAACATATATTGGAATAGCTCCAATACAAGAATAAAAAATTTTTTTCTGTGACAATCAAAACAGGAACACCGTTTCTCCAGCGCATCGGGCTGGACCGCGTTCGCCCACGACAAAATTCTAGCATTGATATTCCGGCTCTCCAAAGCCAAAAGACACCCATACCCTATCCGATCGAAGGCATTATGCACATGCCGACATCACGAACGCTGGAACCGGAACACGGTGTGCAGAGACTCTGGCCGTGGAATGAAAAGGAAATCCGTGACGGGAGTAACGAGATTAAGGTGAGATGAATGCGATTTATTCAACTCAGAGAGAATTTTCACTCCAAGCAATTAATTAAAAAAATACCTGCATATTTGAGCAGTTACTTACAGAATTGTAAATAACCTAAGCTTTGCGGGTGCGTTATTAATACGATTATATCATTAGCCGGATTTCTACTCAGATGGACGTTTTACCGCTCGTGGCTTTAACTTCCGTTTCTGGTTTTCCATCTCTTGAAATTTTTCAAACGATGCAAACATCTCAAATTTATTCGGCACATAGTATTCCTCTTGATTATGTTCTTTTAAATACGGCATATATTCCTTTAAATATTGTATATAATTTTTTAAATCCTGTATTTTTAAGCAAGGTGAACGTAATATTTCTGCACCTAGAACTCTGTTCTTTGAATCCGTATTTAACACTCGTAAGATTTCTCTAGCTCTTACTCTTAATTCTTTGTCATCCGTAAGAAGACAAACTGGTGAGTTTTCTTTTGCCTTTTGTTGTATTAATTTAATAATTAAGGGATCAGCGTAAGCACCTGGTTTTGAATCAATAGAAATTGGTTCGACACGCAGTAAATTCTTTTCGCTCAAATGATCAATGCGTGAAATAGCCATCCTGGATCGTCGGTTTTTTGTTTCTCCAAATCCCGTGTTAATCTTAATGTTACATATTTCATCAAACTGCGGGCCATAAAGAATAAGTTGTTTGTTGCCCCTTTCAAGATATCGTTCGATTTCATCCCAGAATGCTTTATATTCGTCGCCCATCCAGATATTGGAATCAATACAAAGAAACGTTGTTAGAAGTTCATTATTGAGAATAAAGTCTGAAATAAATTTGTAATTGTCTTTCAGGAATTGTTCTGCCTTTTTTTGATTATCATTCCATGATTGTTTTATTTTTCTAACCTCCTCTTCCTTACGCCGTGCCTCCTCTTCTTTACGTTGTGCTTCCTCTTCCTTACGTCGTTCCTCTAGTTCCTTACATTGCGTCTCCAGTTCCTTACGTCGTGCCTCCACTTCCTTGCGTCGTTCCTCTACTTCCTTACGTAGTGTCTCCTCTTTCTTATGTCGTTCCTCCTCTTCTTTACGTCGTGCCTCCTCTTTCTTACGTTGTGCTTCCTTTTCCTTACGTCGTTCCTCCTTGTTGTCTTCATATTGTTTTAGGTCATTAATACCTCTTACGACACTCGTACCAATAAAAAAAATAGCAATACCATAAGCTGCTGAAATGCCGAGAGAAGCCTCACCGGAGTAACCCAGATAGTGTAAATAAAAAATAAGTAAAATAGAGACAGGTACTGGTAAGATACAGAAACAGCCGATTGAGCCTAATTCCCCAGGGGCGTCATCAATCGCTCCAAATATTATACCGAAAAAAACAACAGATATGAAAGATAAGACAAAAAAACCGGATAACGACATTGAATTTTCCTCTTTCAGATATCTATTTCTTATTTTCTTATGTTGGCGGAAAGATAATCGTTAAGAGACACAGTGTCATATTTTTGTTGCTTTAAGTAATCTTCTAATAAATTCGCTGTGTGACAGATCAAACTAATTTTGTTCATTTCGACTATGGTACATAATTGCTGGTAATTCAATCGCTTTAAGTGTTCACGAATACGAATACGCAATTCTTTATCATCGGAAAGAAAACTACATTGATTACCGGAGGATGCCTTTTTTGTCAATAATTTTATTATGAACGGGTCGGCGTATGCGCCTTGTTCTGCATCAAGAGTAATTGGTTCAATACGAAGCAATGAACTTTCAGTAAGCCAATCAATACGATTTATAGCCATTCGAGAGCGTTGATTTTTCTTTCCACCATACTTTGTTTTTTTCTTGATGTTACATATCTCATCAAACTGTTGACCATATAATATAAGTTGTTTTTTTTGATTTATTAGATGACGTGCAAGTAAAGTAAAAAATGAATCATAATCCGAGTTCATCCAAATATTTGAATCTATTATTAAAAATGAATGGAGAAGATTATTATCTATAATAAAATTATTTATATACGTGTTAAGTTCTTCTAAATTTCGTTCGGCACGTGCTTTGGAAGAATAATAATTGCCTATAAAAAATATTATTAAAACAATAATAGCCACAATACAGAAGAATATGAACATTTCAGGCTTTCTTTACACGAAATTAACTCAAGACTTTCTCATCGAAAAATTTGGAAATTTTAATGAGATACTCTTATTGTCGTATTTCGTTAAAATTTCCAGATTAGGTTTAGATTGCGATAGAATCAATCTATCTTAACACCTATCAAGCGAAGCGTCATTTTAAAAGCCCAGATGTTAAACGCCCATACTGCGGAACTTAGGGCGTTTAATAAAGCAGCAATCTCATTCATTTGTTTTTACTCCATAAAAAAAGGACACCGGATACCTTTGTTGAATAGTACGACTCCTACCACAGAGTACACAAAGCAACACGGGTACGGTGTCCATTTTCATGGACAGACCAAATGCTGGCTTTGTGTTGGTACAGGAACGAAGAGACTCCGCTCCAGGCAGTAGTTTCGTACTAACGGCCAAAACTTATTGTCACGTCACGATTTAGCGAATTTCGCCAAATCATATTCAACGTCTAATACACGGATTGTATGTATTCCTTCTGAAAAAAGCAATACATTACAAAAAAAATATAAAAATTCGGTAAATTAGGCAAAATGTACAAAAAACCCCGCGATCAAAATAACGGTCGCGGGGTTTTTTGTACGGTTTATTTCCTTCCTTAAATTTGAAATCCCAAAAATTTGAAGCCACAACCTCGAGGGAGTATCATGCAGTCATCGGTGTTTGCGAGTATTGTTGTTCTGAGTATCGGAATACTCGGTTTTACGATTTTTGTTCACGCCCCGGTCACGGGGCTTTTTTTGTCGGGTATTGCAGCTTGGCTTGCGATTCGGTTGAATTCCCGTGGAGAGAAAAAATGACGTTATCTTTTATCCTGCGTCGTGGCGACCCTGGCCACGTGGTCACTTGCGGACATTTACTTTTATAGCGTGTTTTTTGACGGTATTCGGGAACGGGCGGGGAGTTGGGAGGAATCCAAATCCCGTTGGAAAGCATTACTGGGTTACGGCCTGCAATGTCCCTATTGTCTGAGTCATTGGGTCGCAGGCGTTACGACTTATTTATGCTCATGAATTTTTTCGGACAATGCAGGAACGCGGTGTGCTTTCACATAATCCGTTTGATTCCGTGAGGGGACCCAGGGAGGGCGATTCGTTACAAAAGGTTTATATTTCCGCAGACGACATTCACAAGGTGATGGAATACGCCCCGGATGCCGAATGGAGGCTGATCATTGCGCTTTGGCGTTTCGGTGGTCTTCGCAGATTCAGTGAGGTTCTGCGGCTGAAATGGGAGCATATTCTTTGGGATCAGGGAAAAATTATTGTTCCCAGTAGTAAGACGGAGAGGCATGGGAAAGCCATGCGGGTGATTCCCATCTTTCATGAATTGTCTGAACCGCTTCGTGATTGTTTTGAGCAGGCCACTCCAGGTGATGTTTATATTATTGAAAAGCATTGTCCACCTGGTGTGACGAAATCCGCGGAACGAAAGAATATGGCCGGTGCGAAAAGTTTAACAAGAACGTTTGACAGGATTGTGATTCGGGCCGGTCTTGACCCCTGGCCGATGCCCGGGCATAATTTACGGGCGAGTTTGGTCACGGATTTGTACAACGGTAAGTATCCGGATATTGGTGTTCATACGATTGCGGCATGGTTGGGTCATTCGCCGAAAGTGGCGTTGAAACATTACGGTCGGGTGAAGGAATCGGACTTCGAAAAAGCGCGTGTTGATCCCAACGGAGGCGAAGAAAACACCAAAAAACGTAACAAAAATAAAGTGGCACGGAAAGCGCACCACGATTTGCCGGAAACGGGTGGAAAAGACAAGAAAACTGGAAAACGGATCAAAAATACCACTTGACGTAACGTATTGATATTCCTGTAGTTTCCATCAAAAATACACTGGTTTCCGAGTAGTGAAAAATGGGGGGTAGGCTTCCGGCGAAAGCCTGGCCGCCTTCTTCTACCACCCAAACGCAGGAGTTATTGACATGGTGGTGGGTGGCGCAAGGAAGTTGCTCAATAATGAGCGTGAACATTTCCATCAGAGCCGCGAGAGTTATCGAGCGGTCGCGCCGGGGAAACTTTCCTCTGATTCGACCGCTCCGTGACCGTCGCGGCTCTGATGAATCGAACCACTTATTTTGGCGTAAGTCAAAAGGATGCAGGCAGCATCGATGTCGCCCCTTCATGGGTGTTGGAAATTTTGAGCATCGCCCACGCGATTCTCGCAAAAGCGTTATTCCTGGCGTGCGGCGATTCCACGTTGCTTGCGGCAATGATGGCGGCATCGAAATTTCGCCGCTCCTTTTTCAACATTCGATCCATGCCGCTCATCCAAAGCTGATCGCGACCGGAGGTTTGAAACGCCTGGTGATAGGAATTGAGCATCATGCGAACTTTGATACTGATGACCGGGATGTTGGCATCCAGCGATTTTGCCTCGTGAATGAACCGCTGTGCTTCAGGGAGACAATCGGCCACGAGTGCCGCCCGCGCAACGGCCCAAAGGTAGTCGTTGCGGAAAACGAATCGGTTGGGCATTATGACCCGATTGGGATCAGGGATATCCGGAATGCCGGGGTTCGGTTCCAGTGTCAAAGCCGTCTGCCACGCCGTGTTCAGCAGTTCGACCACTTCAGTTTTGTTCAACTCATTCGCGATTTCCTCTGCCAGTGTCGAATTCAAGATAATGCAGTCCGGAGTCTGCCTGATTGTTTTGGCGAAATCCAGTGTTTCCCCGGTCAGTCCGGCCCGATAACGCGCCGCGAGAAACCGCGCAAATTGGTCATACTGCCCAAGCATGTAACCGGAATTGGACCGGTCTTGTTGCTCCAGGGAGGTCTTGATCATGTCGTTGACCATCGTGAACAACTTGCGGGCATTGTTCCCGTCGTCCCATTTCAGGAACAGCAGGCCAAGCTCGTTTCGCAAAGCGGGATCGGTGGGAACCCCCTGTCGATTCTGTCCGTCCGGCTCGAACAGGCTTAACAGTGCGGCAAGAGCTTCTTCACGGCTCCCGGTTTTCGCGATCTCTTTTGCCTGATTGTAACGGGCATTCACGTCCACGAAGGAATAGCCGGGCGGAACATAATGCTCCGAATCCGTCACCCGCTTCATTTCGTCCATGCGCCCCTGGCGGAACAAATGACCCGCAACGGCAAAAAGCACGTTGTTGCGTTCCTGTTTCGTCAAAAGCAGTTCGGAGTACTCCAGTGCCCGATCCAAATCCCCTTCCAAAGCGGAGAAAGTCGCAAGCCTTCCGGCCAATTCGTTCCACAGCTGATTCCAATAAATATTCTCTCCGGCGGCTTGCAGTTTGGTAAGGCTTTCTCGCATTTCCCGGAGCATTTTGACGGCCGCGTCGTATTCTCCGATTCGCATCAGTGCGTCGATGAAGCTCTGCCAAACGTGCACATCGCGAATCACGACGCCTTCGACTTGAACCCGATCATCTCTTTGCTGTCCTATTCGATCTTGATCGTAAGTTGTTGCAACAAGGAAGGCGTTGTCCACCGCCTGATTCGCGGCATCCTGTTCTCCCATGGCGGAAAGCAGAATGGCGCAACTCAGTTGCTGCCGATAATCATTGGACGACCGGTTGTTTTGCGTCAACTGTTTGTTCCATTGCAGGACTTCGTCAAGGTCCGGTTTTTCCGTCGCAACCAACGCCCGGGCAAACGCACTGTAACTCTTTTCCCGGATGCGAATGCTCTTGTCGTCCGGCGATTCCGGATTGGCATCATTCATCGGCTGGGGCATGGCCGGATAGTAAGCACCCCCATAGCCCCCAAAGTCAGTCCCGGCATAACCGTCCCGCACGACCTGGGGTCGTGAAAAATAATTGAAATAACCATCTCCGCCCGGAGATATCGATTGCAAGGTCGAGGCAATTTGTTGCACATTCATTTTCAGCGGCACGGGATTGTCCGCATTGCCAGCGGGACGGGGCGGCCGGGCTTGCAGTTGCCGGCGAATGTCGAAAACCGGCTGGTTGTTGTCATAAGATTTGGGGAGCGAGTCGAGAACTCGTTCCGCAGCAATGTCCAAACCGGTTTCACGCAACAATTGAATATAGGTCATCAAAGGTCCCATGAGCATCCGGTATTGCAGGGATTGATACTGCGGCAGAAATTCTTTCGACTGCACGATTTCCTCCTGCATCGCGTTGATCGACAAGCGCATTTGTTCCAGCACGGTTTCCAATCTCGGGTCGAAACCTTGACCCTGCAACGGGGAATAGTCCGGTTTCGCAAGGCTCCATTCGTCGAAAGGAACTCTGGCGGGTTGTTGAGTTGTTTCCGGGTTTTGCATTCCGTTCAAATCACTATCGCCAACAGCATTGCTGAACGTGTCTGGCGTCGAACTGAAGGGATGCTGTTGTGCCGGAGAAGGGTTACCCCCCAACGCAAGACCAAAGATCAAAGCGAACAGAAAAAACCACCCGTGATCGTACCGTTTTGTCAACATGATTTTCATAGCATTCTCCTGGATAAAAAGCGGTCCAAGTTTTTGGAACCCTGACAACATCACTGGTAACCATTGTAACCTGCGAAGAGATGCAAATCAACGTTGCCCCAACTTTGACGTCATCTTTGACTCCCTGCGGATTTTTCGCGGTTTCTTGACAAGTCTTACGGAAACAGGATAATGAAGTGTTTGATAAAAGTGGGGTTCTTTTTTTCAAGCATCTCAACACGTAAAGTTTCATCGAAATCAATGACGCCAAAACACTCACGAGGATCAATCAACCGTATCGGCAAAATCCTCATTGCCGATGACATCAGCCCCCGGGAACGCGATGCCGCGCTGGGTGAGTTGAACGACTGGCGGTCGTTGCATTTGGAGCCAATGAACGCTTTTCAGGCGACGTTGAGGGGTTACGTCAGGAAAATCGATCCTAAACACGGAATCGTTGCCCAGCGTCTCAAACGGACACCAACGATCATCGACAAACTCAAGAATCGCCAGCGTGTTATGAAACTCGGCGAAATGCAGGACATCGGCGGTCTGCGGGCGATTGTCAGCGATGTGGCAAAGGTACGCGAACTGGAAAAGAAATACGCCAAATCAAAAGCCGCTCATATCCTCCGTCGCAAAAAGGACTACATAGCCGAACCGCAGGAGTCCGGCTATCGCGGAATTCACTTGGTGTATTCGACCGTCAACCCCAAAATGCCCGATTTAGACGGTCTGTTGATCGAGATTCAACTCCGCACCCGCCTGCAACATATTTGGGCCACCACGGTCGAAACGGTCGGCACGTTTTTTCAAGAGTCGCTCAAATCCAGCCAGGGATCGTCGAAATGGCTTGATTTTTTCAAGCTGGTCAGTGCCGTCTTTGCTTGCGAAGAAGGGGAGCAGCCGCATGAAACATACCGCGATGTGGCTTACCGGGAATTGCTGAAACTTCTCAAGGAGTATATTGGCAGGCAATCCATTTTGGCTTCCCTGCGAATGATCCTTGCGACAAAAACCGCGAAACGCCATTTTGCCCCCGACGCGGCGTATTGGGTCATTGAGTCCTGTGTGAAGCAACGCCAATTGACTGTCTATAGTTTTTTCAAGGGACAGGAAGAGATGGCCACTTCCTTATACAGGACGTTTGAAGAATCCTATCGTTGCCGGGCCAACGAAACGCAGGTTGTGCTGGTGTCCGTGGATTCCATCAAGAAAATGGAAAAGGCTTATCCCAATTTTTTCTCCAACATCGCGGATTTCAATAAAGAACTCGACAGACTGTACCAGGAGGCGGTTTCCGCCAAGTGAAAGGGAATCAATCATGTCAGCGCGAGAAGCAGGAAAAAATTGGAAAGAGTGGATCGTTTTTGTCGGCTGTTTGATGCTACTCGCATTGGTATGGGAGCAAATCAGGCAAACAGCGGATCGTCCTCAATCGTTTCAACGTGAAATTTTAGAAAGAGCGGCCTCCCAACAAGACGACCTGATCAATTCCATGCTTGTGTATCTGGAGAGTAATGCTACAAATCATACCGAGGATTCAGAAAAACACGCATATTTGCGTGATAAACTCAAAAAATGTCAAGGTATCTCAGCCGCCAGAGCCGAGGCGATGGATTATTGTCATGACTTGGAACCTCAAATCCACCGCCAAGTATTAGGTAACAGTATTGTCACCGTAACGATCATTGGCTTTTGCATCATACTGATTCTGTTCTTGTATGCCGCGAAATCCATGTTTTCATGGCAAAGAATGGTTGTTTGCCTGTTGTTGAGTATCATTATTGCCACTGGATTTCAAAGACCAGTGTACTGGGGAGCATTGTCGGCAATGGAGTCCAGGATACGTAATAACTTCTTTGGCGGTGCCGTGACGAAATATGAGATAGCCAAGATCAGATACTTTGAGAAGTATTACCCTGAAGCATTATCAACAAAGTGGAATTCTGATCCCTAACGTCAACCTGAAAAATCCAATCGTGTCACAGGGTGACGCGGCGAATTATTCCAAACCAAATTTTCCTCTTCTTGCCAGACTTACGTAAATTCAAGGTGACACCTCAAATTCACGGCATGTTTCTACGTTAGCGTCACATACAGGAACTTTCCAAGGAACCTTTCAGGATTCAACCCATGTCAAGAACAGCAAAGAACTTTTCCATCGGCGTCGATTACGGCACGAACAGTGTGCGGGCACTCATTATTGACATCTCGGACGGTTCGGAAGTCGCGTCGGCGGTGTATCCGTACCCAAGCGGTGACGACGGGGTCATCATTGACCCGAAAGACCCCTTGCTTGCCCGGCAAAACCCGGCGGATTACATCAACGGGTTTTATCATTCCGTCTCACAGGCGGTGAAAAAGGCGAAGAAAAGCGGGTTTCAGCCGGAACTTGTTGTGGGAATCGGCATTGACACAACCGGTTCGACCCCGATCCCCGTCGATCAGGAAGGTACGCCGCTTGCGTTGTTGGAGGAATTTCGGGACGAACCGGCGGCGCAAGCCTGGCTCTGGAAAGATCACACGGCGTATGCGGAAGCGGCCAAAATCACCGAAACGGCGCAAGGTTCCGCCGTCAAATACCTCGACAAATGCGGTGGTCGTTACAGCAGCGAATGGTACTGGTCGAAAATCCTGCATTGCAGGAAGGAAAA
>Ga0099364_10009634_pt1 | contig 13385 bp, 6 predicted proteins | sample TergutTh196P3_FD_73070 | JGI IMG/M metagenome (GOLD analysis project Ga0099364, IMG submission 73070) | Microcerotermes parvus P3 segment gut microbial communities from Pointe-Noire, Republic of the Congo - Th196 P3 | ecosystem: Host-associated > Arthropoda: Insects > Digestive system > Gut ...
AGATAGAAATGTTTATCGCCTCTTTTTCAGGCGGAAAAGACAGCCAAGTGGTGTTAGATTTGGTTTCGCGCGTTATTCCCCCTAATGATTTTTCGGTAATCTATTCAGATACAGGCTACGAAATTCCGCCATCCTTGGAAATATATGAACAAAGTAAAGCATTATATCAAAAACAATACCCTGATTTGAAGTTTTATCTGGCTAAAAATCATCAAGATGTGTTGTATTATTGGGATAAAATGGGGTCACCGAGCAGATTACACCGTTGGTGCTGTAGTGTCATGAAATCTGCGCCATTAAGTCTAAAAATTAAAGAAATAAGTGGCAAAGATAAACAACCAAATTCTATCCTTTTTGATGGTGTAAGGGCAGATGAAAGTAATAATCGAGCGAGCCACTCTAGAATAGGTAAAAACGTAAAACACAATAATATCGTTAATGTTAGACCTATTTTGTCATGGAATTCAACAGAAATATTTTTGTATCTTTTTTTATATAAATTGCCTATAAATCAGGCGTATAGAAATGGATTAAGTCGGGTTGGTTGTGTGATTTGTCCATTTTCTTCCAATTGGAGTGAAGATTTTTGTAGCAAATTATATTCACAGACAGCAATGCCTTTTATGGAAAAAATAAAAGCAAATTTGGTTAAATCAAAAATTGATGGAGTTGAAAATTATATCAAACTCGGAAAATGGAAAATGCGGGCTGGTGGACGAAGTGTAGAAAGCAATTCCAGTTTGAATATTATTGCGACAAGTCCTGATTTTAAGGCAGTATTAAATAATCCTCAAGAAGACTTTTTTACTTGGTTGAAAGTTCTTGGTAAATATAATTTTGTAGAAAAGAAAGATAAAATAATATTAGGCGATTTAAAATATAAAAAGCAGATTTTCAGATTTAAAATAACAAAAAACGAAAACAATGAAATTATTGAATTTATGAATGTTGGAAATGAAATTATATTTTTAAGCCATCTGAAAAAAATACTTAATAAAACAACTTGTTGTGTTCACTGCGAAGTTTGCGAAGTGGAATGTCCAACAGGTGCTTTGATAATCTCACCAACAGTTACAATTGACGAAACTAAATGTATTAATTGCTTCGAATGTTTATATTTTGAGGCTAAAGGCTGTGTGGTAGCAAATTCGATTAATATATCAAATAGAGACAATATAATGATAAGAACAAAAACAAGTATTGACAGATATAAAGATGGGATGGGACTACGAGAAACGTGGCTGCAGAAGTATTTCATTAACTATGAAAAGTTTTTTGAAGATGATAGCCATGGTATCAATGTTCAATTTCAAATACCGCCATTAATTAATTGGCTGAAAGAAGCCAATATTTTAAGAACGGAAAACAAGTTAATTTCTGAATGTGGTAAGTTATTGCAAACAAAATATGCAACAAATCCAAAAAATGTATGGGAAATTATTTTTATAAATTTGTGTGAAAATTCAGAAATATGTAATTGGTTTCAAACGAATATAGAATTTAATCGAACTTACTTGAAATCTGAAATGGAAGTGATTTTACAAGAATCTTATCCTGATTTAAAAGATAGAACGATAAAAAACCCTTTCAATTCGCTTCTAAACACTTTCAAAGAAAGTCCGCTTGGAAATGAAATCAGTGTTGGGATACTTTGTCAAGTTAATAAGAAACCAGCGCTAATTCGCCAACCCTACAACGATATTTCCCCCATCGCCGTTGCTTATTCTCTCTATCGTTATGCAGAGAACAAAAAACGCTATACCCTAACAATTTCCGAGTTGTACGATGCAAATCAAAACGAGGGCATTTATCGTCAGTTTGGCGTTTCTCGTGAGCGTTTTGAGACAATTTTGCGAGCACTCAAAGAAGAAAAAAATCGTGTTTTAGATGCTGATTTGAATATGGGATTGGATAATATAAATCTTCGCGAGGATTTATCTTCAATGGATATACTAAAAATGTTATTGTAAAATGGAAAAAATACCTCAAACTAATCAATATCAAATCCGCAACAGCACAGTAGAGTTTTTAATCTTTGCAAAACAGAAAGATGGAGAACTTATTGAAGTGCGGTTGCAAAACGGTACAGTGTGGCTGCCTCAAAAATTGATTGCGGTTTTGTTTGATGTAGATAGGAGTGTAATTACCAAACATTTAACCAATATTTACCAAGAAAACGAACTTGTCAAAGACGCAACCTGTGCATTTTTTGCACAAGTTCAAATCGAAGGTGCGCGCAAGGTAACACGGGATATTGAATTTTATAATCTTGACGCTATTATTTCAGTAGGGTATCGAGTAAATTCCAAACGTGCAACAGAATTTCGTCAGTGGGCAACTTCTGTACTGCGTGATTTTGCCCTTCGCGGTTATGTGATTGACCGTAAAAGGATGGAAAACGGCTCATTTCTTGATACAGACTATTTTGAAAGGCTTTTAGAAGAAATTCGTGAAATTCGCTTATCGGAAAGACGGTTTTATCAAAAAATAACCGATATATATGCAACAGCAATGGATTATAACAGCGAATCGCCAACTACCAGGGAGTTTTTTGCAAAAGTTCAGAATAAAATGCACTATGCAATACATAAACAAACCGCTGCCGAAATGATTTACCAACGTGCAGACCACAGGAAAGAAAATATGGGTCTGACCTCTTGGGAAAAATCCCCCGCTGGAAAAATTTTAAAAACGGATGTATCAATAGCAAAAAATTATTTGACGAAGAGTGAACTGGAATCGCTTGGACGGATTGTTAACGGTTATTTAGACTTTGCCGAAGAATACGCTAAACAACAAATTCCCTTAACAATGGCAGATTGGGCGAAGCATTTAGATTTAATTTTGCAAGCAAATGGCAAAGATTTATTGCAAAATGCCGGCAAAATTACTGCTGCGCTTGCCAAACAACATGCTGAAAATGAATTTGAAAAATACCGTCCAATTCAAGACCGTCTTTTTGAATCTGATTTCGATAAATCATTGAAAAATTTGAATAATAAAAATAATATAATAATAACATGAAATATTCTGACATTATCACATTAAACAAAGACTTTGTGCCTCTCGTTGATTTGCAGAACGAAAAATCGGACTATTGGAAAACTTTTATTCCAACAACTCAATTTGAGAGTTTGCTTGAAACAACATTATCTTCAGTTTCAAGCAATCAAACTGATAAAAGAAAAAGTATATGGGTACAAGGTACTTTTGGCACGGGAAAAAGTCACGCAAGTTCTGTGATAAAACACCTTTTGTGTGATGACTTTTCAGATATTAAAGAGTATGTTGAAGGGCTTAAAAGTGCAAATATCAAAAACATATTAATAAATTTTCGCAAAAATAAACGATTATTTCCTGTCGTATTAAAAGGTGTTGAATCTATTCACAATATACGTACTTTTTCGTTGGTATTGGAGGGAAAAATCAAAGAGGCTTTGCATAATGCCGGTTTTCAAATTACCGTAAAATCTGATTTTGAAAGCGCCATTGATATTATTGAAAACAAAGCGCCCTATTTACAAGAACTTATTGACACAACACCCGAATTAAAGATAATCGCCAAAACCAAAGAGAGTATTATAAAAAAATTAAAATCGTCAGATATTGAATTATTTACAACATTAGAAGATGCTCTATCAGAAAAATATAGCGTTCAAATATCGTCAGGGGAAATCACAAAATGGCTTGTAGAAGTTGAAAATGAAATTCGCAGCAAAAGTATTGCTGATGGTTTGTTAATCATTTGGGATGAATTTACGTCCATTATGGATACTATAAGTTATGGATTGATAAATCTACTTCAAAACATCGCCGAACTTACTGGACATCACTGCATTTACCTATATCTTATCAGTCACAGAACAATGATAGGCGGAGAAAAGGGAAAAGATATTGAACGAATGTACAATCGCTTTTTTACCAAATCTTATGGTATGGAATCAATCACCACATATCATATTATGGCAACAGCGCTTAAAAAGTTGGACGAGACACAGTATATTGACTGTTGTTCTGGCAGTATGGGGCGATTTAAGGAATTGATTGCCTACCTTACAAATAATGAATCACAACAATCGGCAAAAGATATTGAAAACCTTTTTCCCATGCACCCATACACAGCATTTTTATGTTCAATGTTGTCAAACCAAATCGGTTCAACCAATCGCAGTGTCTTTGAATTTTTATACGATGACAAACATGGATTTAAATGTTTTCTTGAAAATGAAACTGCTTACGAAGAAAAACGATTGCTTACAGCAGATTGCTTTTGGGACTTCTTTTTAGATAAATTTAGAGATGACCCAAGCAAATATGGCTTTGTTACAGACGTTTATATTCGTTTCAAGGAAAATGTAATGAAAAATGGCAACCCCTATGAAAAAGTGTTTAAAGGAATTTTGTTGTTTAATGCAATGAAAGGACTTTTCGGTGACAACGAAGTAGAGAAAGCCAACCCCTCCGAAAAAAATATTAAAAATCTATTTGTTTCAGAGCCGTTCGAAAAGGATTTAGATACAATTTTGGATTATTTTGACAAAAATCAAATCGTATCAAAAGACCCAATAGGTAATTTTTTGATAAATGTATCTTCCTTACCGCCACAAGATGTAAACGCCGCAAAACAAAAGTACAATGAAGAATATAAAGATATTTTAAAAATATTGACTTTCAACGGAAATGAAAGTAAAAATACTATTACAAAGTGGTTTGATGACACACTTATTCGGCAATCAAAATTATATTTTATGTCTTGTTTGGCAGACGAGTCTCGTATTGAAAATGAATTAAACAAAGGTATTTTCGATAAATCAAAATCACATACACTTCAAATTGCCCTATTTTTTGCATTGAACGATAATGAACGTCAAAATATGATAGAATCCATAAGAAATAAATTTGTTAAAAACGAGGAATACCAGAACCTGATTTTTGTTGTGTTTAACGAAACTTTTGATGCTGATTCAATGCAAAAGCAAAAATTTATTGACTATGTAGCCCAGTCTTCTGTCTCTAATAACCGCCGATTGACAGACCAAGCAAGTACATTTCATAAAAACGCCTTACTGATTATTAATCAATGGATTAACAAATTAAAACAAGGTAATTATCAATTGTTTTTCAGAGATGCCACCTATTTAGGGGTAACCACAGGACTTGCAAATTATATCAATCAAAATCTTGGCTTTAAAATATTTAAGAGTGGTATCGAAATTATGCAAAATATGCGTAATCGTCCAATGACTTTCTTTAAAACTCAAAGTTCTAAAAACGCTGCCGAAGTTATGTTGTGCGCTTTAAACAGGGAGGATGCTGAAAAGAAATTTTCACAGGGACAATTCATGCCTGCAAAATTTTTGTTTAAAGATGATAATGATAGTCACATAGTTAATGAAGACCTAACGCTAAAACCCAATATATGGGAAAATCATCCTTTGTTGAAAGTTCAAGTAAAAGTTGATGAAATTTTTGCAAAAGTAAAAAAACAAAATAATCCTGTTTTTCATTTAGGAAAGGAATTAAGCCCTTTAAAAGATGTGCCTTTTGGTTTATATAAGAATATTCCTAATATTGCATTACTTTCATACGCTTTGCGTAAATATCAAAACGACTTTTTTGGAACTAATGCGGGCGAATCAATAAGTTCTGATGTTATGAGAGACATTATGGTTGATTTGTTTGAGTATTGGGAAGGCAAAAGCAATGGAAATAAACTTACTTTGCGTTTTGGTTCCAAAGAAGAGAATGAATTGAAAAATATTTTAATAGACATGTTCGATTTGAAAAACATAAAATCGGACTTGCAATGGTCAAGCATAAAAAATGTAAAATGGGGAATTCAAGAGTTCTGTACAACGAAGGTAAAGTATCCATTGTGGAGTTTAAAGTATTGTCAGAACTCAAAGAAAGAAATCAACAGTTTGATTGACACAATTATTTATGTAATTCACAAACAAGAAATCACCATTGATACTATAAAAAAAATGCTTACATTAATCAAGCATAATCGAGTAGATTTTCAGATTTTATTGGCAAACAAAAATTCTTTCGAAGAAGGTTTTATTGAATTTGTAAATAAAACAGACAACGTTAAAATAGAATATTCATGGTGGAAAGAACTAAATGATTACTTTAAAGAAAAATTACAAGCAGAAATAGGATTTTGGAAAGAAGAAGATGTGAAAGATAAGGTAAAAGATTTTTACATTAAGAAAATTACTCCAAAACCAGAACTCAAAACTCCACTGCAGCCGCCACAGCCGCCAACTGAATCGAAAGTGGTTGAAACAATAAAATCCGATAATGGTACAATAACTACGACTTCACAAACCAATTCAACAAAAGTAAAAATGGTAGAGGACAAAATAAAATCTGCTAATCTACCTGTTCCTGCATTAAAGTATGTTTTGTTAAAAGTTTTGGAAGAATATCCCATTACAGCAGATTTAATCAATGAAAATTTAGGATAGTATGACAGCAGAAGAAAAAATAAAAATTTTCAATTCAATAGACGAAATTTTACTTGAAATAGAAAATGACCGTCTATCAACAGGTATTTTGAATCGCAGATATGCAGTTCGTTTTATAGTGTTGGATAATTTTAATGTTTATCAGGAATTTGCAACTCGTTTAACTGCTACTGGGATAAAAACATTCGATATAGAAAATCTATTGGCTGATGATAATGACCGATGGATTACGAAAGACGAACTAAAAAATGAAATTAAAAAAATAACAGAAAATTCGATTATTTCGCCATTTTCGGAAGTGGTTCGCTTTTATGATAAAGAAAAATTTATGTCATTTTTTCACGATATTTCTTTATTGGAATATTCAGATAACCCAGAACTCCGCATTTATATTCCACTCATTGGACTGCAAAGTCGTTTTGGAGATTTCCTTAATTCTTTTAAACGGATTGACGAAAGTGCGCCCGTATGGTCAATAATAAGTAGTGAGCCGCAAAAAGTTAGTCTTTTCCTCGTTAATAGCAACACTTTTCCCGAAAATAAGCAAGGTTTGAAAACTTTATATGATTGGTTGCGATTTTGGAAAACGCAAGCGCCAGTTGAAAAAATTGTTTGTTCTTCTTTGCCTGTCATTGTGAACGCTAAAAATTCTAATCCTGACAATATATTTACGGAAATACATCATATTAATTCGGCTCACGATTTTATTGAAAAATATTACAATCTTTCATTAAATATTTCATATATCAAAACAGAAGAAAAGTTTTGGCAACAATTATTGTCGCACATTTCTGATAATTCTTTCAATTTTAATCAATTTACAAAAATATATTTCAATGTTCTCGAACTATCTATTAAAGATATTCTTAATAAGTGGACAGACGAAAATTCAAGTGATTTTGACCGTTGGCTTCTAAAACATTATTGTCTTAATTTTCTGAACGACAACGCATATATGAACGTAGTTATTATAGATTGCGACAACTACATTTCTTTAAAATTATTCAAAGAAATCGCTTTATCAATTTTTGCTGATACAAACGACAAGAGATTTATTGAAGAGCGCAATACGTTATTAAATTCTTTTGACAAGCAATACACTCTACCTGATTCTGATTTATTAGAAGTTAAAGAACAAATTTTAAATATCGCTCAATTGGATGTCGACAAAGCCATTTCGCTTTGCTGCGGAAGATTTGATTTTGAAAAGGAAATGTTTATTATATGGTATAAAGAAGGTAAAATCAAAAATTCAAAATTACAAAGTTTATACCCTGATTTTTCGGCTTATCTATCAGATATAAACTATAATAGTTGGGCAAATTCTTACATTCAATCATATAAACAAGCCAAAATCAAAAATGAATATACAGACGAAATCAAAAATTTAATAGCAGAAAAGAATGCTAACGAAGGCACCTTTTATAAATGGTACAACGACGATGAGATTGAATTATCAAAAGAACTTTTGGCAAAAGAAAAACACGATAAACTCTACTGTATTGACGGACTTGGAATTGAATATTTGTCGTTAATTCACACTATTATTACAAACCATGCAACCTTCAAAATTCAAAAAATGCAAATTGCTAGAACAGGTATACCGTCAAGCACTGAACATAATAAGTTTGAAAATGTTGAAAAAATTGAAGACTTGGATAACTTTATTCACAGCAATTTCTATCAATACCCACAAACGATATGTAAGGAAATTGATATTGTAAAAAACATTTTCAATAAAATTCTCAATCAAACGACAGAAACTACCATCGCCATAGTTTCAGACCATGGACTAACTGCACTTTCGCGCTTGGTAGATTCTAAAAAATATACGGCAAAAGCAAGCCACGAAGGACGATATATAAAGATAGAAACAGAGGATACCATTGAAGATACTGATTATATCCGCCACGAGAACGGCGGAGATAATTTCAAAGTAGCGCTCAAACACGCTTCGTTGAATAGAAAACCTTCTCACGAAGTACACGGAGGTTGTACGCCAGAAGAAATTTTAGTGCCGTTTATTCTTATTTCTAACAAGAAAGAAGATGTTAAAAACGTTTTAACAGATATCATTGACAAACAATCCATTTCTAAAGAAGCACAGCCAAAACAGACAGCGGGCTTTGAAGAAGAGGATATATTTTAGAACATATAAAAATTTAAACATTGAATATATGGAAAGCAAGAGAATAACAAAACATATTGACAGGTTTCTTTTAGACCCGAATAATTATCGATTTATAGATAAACCTGAATATAAGTTTGTGTCAGATGAACGATTTTCAGACGATAAAATACAACAAAGGACATTTAATTTCATTGTTGGAAAAAATAATGAAAATATCAGTGACCTTATTGCAAGTTTTAAAACCAATGGTTTTCTTGATATTGATCAAATTCAAGTAAAGGCTATTGGAGATAAATATCTTGTTTTAGAAGGAAATCGGCGAACTGCGACTTTGAAATTTCTCTATGAAGAATTTCAGAAAGGTAATGATGTTGGTATCTTGACCGAAAGTAATTTTAAAAGTATCAACGTTGTCGAAATAATAGGCGAAGATGCTGTTCAGCATTTGATTACAATGGGACTGCATCATATTAGCGGAAAGAAAAGATGGAGCGCCCTAAATGAAGCACAATTAGTTGCTGATTTAGAGAACCATAATATGTCAGAAGAGGAAATTTGTAATTCATTGGGAATAACCAAGCACAAACTTCGAAGAAGTTTGCGTACATTATCTTTAATAAATCAATATAAAGATAGTGATTTTGGCGACCAATTCAGAACGGCAATGTACTCTATTTTTGAAACAACCATTGGAAACCCCGATTTGAAAAATTGGATTGGTTGGAATGAAACAGAGTATAAAGCTTCAAACATATCCAATCTTGAACGATTTTTTTCTTGGATTTCACAAACAGAAGAAACCGAGATAAATGAAGACGGTGAAGGTCATTCCGTAATTAAAGAGCCTATTATCACTCAATATAGACAAATAAAAGAGCTAGCGGCATTCATAAACGATAAAAAAGCAGTTGAACGAATGGAAGAAAGCCGAAGTATAACGGAAGGTTATACATTAAGCGATGCCGTAGGAAAGGATAAACTTAAAAATTCACTAATGAATATAAAATCAGAGGTTCAATCTGCATTTAATTTCAGCGAATATATGACTGATGATGATTTTGCCGAAGTAGTAAAATTAAAAGATAAATTGGATAAGTTAACTCCTCCCAATTTAACCATAATAAAGCCAAACAACAGGAACGGAGTAAAATACTTCGAAAGCATCCAGAAACACTTTACTGAAATCAATATTAAGCAATATAGAAAATTACGCAATATAAAAATAAAACATTTATCCCGTATAAATATTTTTGCAGGAGGTAATAATCTTGGAAAAACTTCCATCTTGGAAACATTTTTTTTGCTGTCTCAACTGAATGACTTGAACGCTCTATTTGAATTGGAGAAATACAGAGGAAAATTTTATACTGAATTTCCGTCGCAATGGCTTGACAAAAATATAACAAACAGAATTGATATTTCAGGACTATTTAACAATATTCCTTCAGAAATTCTAATCCAAAAAGAAGAAAGCGCCGATAATATTGATAAAACAAATTATTTATCAACAATTAAAGCAGAAGCCCAAGTTATAGGGACTGATTTAGAAAGCAGTGTCCATTTGTATATAGACAAGACTCCCGATTTGCGTTATGCAAAAATACAAGTACTTTGTCAAAGTTCGTTCACAAGTCCATATAGATACAATATTGAGTTGTTAGGCAAAGCACACAGTTATGCTGTCAAAGAAAAATATTATGACGACATAGTTAATTTTATTCGTGATAATATGGATTCTTCTATTGAAAAAATTACTTTGGTAGAAGATAATCGTTTTATGGTGGATTCAAGCAATTTTGAAAAAGCGATTGATATTACCAAGTATGGCGAAGGAATGCAACGAGTGTTTGAAATTGCTCTTTTGATGGGATATAACAGAGATGGAATACTTTGTATTGATGAGATTGATTGTGCAATTCACTATTCATTGTTAGTTCGTTTTTCAAAATTCCTTCAACAATTAGCCGAAAAATTTAATGTTCAAGTATTTATCACAACACATAGTAAAGAATGTATTGAAGCATTTATTAAAGCAAAATACAATAATAATGATATAACAGCCTATTCCCTCACCGAAGAAAACGGAGAAGTTGTGTGTAAATATGTGAAAGGTGAACGTTTAGAGTCTTTAATTCAATCTATAAATTTTGATATTCGATAACTATGGCTAAAAATATTATTTTCATATTGACCGAAGGGGAACACGATACTGCCTTTATCTATCGTATATTAAAAGCCCATGGGGTTTCAACTAATCACACTATTCTTAAAGATTATCCTTTCCCTTTAAACGAACTATTTAAAAACGATTTATCGTCTATTCCGCTTGAGGATTTAAATATAGAAGTTGCTCGTTCAAGATTCCTTCCATCGCGTGTTATGCAGAAAGACGAAAATATATTGTCAATTTATCAGATGGGCGGAGATGCCCAGAGGCAGAAAAGAATTGATTTCATAAAATTGATAAATACATTCAATACTTCTGACCCTGATGAAATACAAGCCATAAAGGATGTTGATATATCCTTATTGTTTTTCCTTGATGCAGATAACAGAGGAGTTGACAGAAGAATTGAAGAAATCAAAGATGAGTTAAAAGAATCTTTTCCTGAATCCGAAATTGAAAATATTGAAAAACTAACAAATAAAGATATAATTCTTGTTGAAGATATTAATATTGGTGGATTTATATTTACTGAAGCAGAAGAAGACGAAGGTTTGTTGGAAGATATTTTAATCCCGTTGATGAAACTGGGAAATGAAGATATTTTTGAAAAAGCAGAAGAATTTCTTGGGATTCACAAAAATACGAACTTATTTAAAAACGGAATAACAAATGAGGTCGGAAAAGATAAAAGAGTAAACAAAAAAAAATATTCACACAAAAAATCATTAGTGGGTACTGTTGGGCAACTGCAAATGTCAGGTAAATCAAATACCGTTTGCATAAGTGACGCCGATTATTTGAATAACGATAAAATTAAATCAAATACTACTTGTAGCGATATTTATGGTTTTATTAAAAAAGTATTAAAATGAGTAACATAGGACAAAAAATAAAACAAATATTCCCCGACATTGCCATTTTAAAAGACCAAGATAATTACAGTGTCTTTGACGGCAGAAATTTACCCTCGTTTGTTAAGGATTTCCTCATTAGAAGGCACATTGATAGCGATGGCTGTTTGAATAAAAACGCCATTTTTTCTTTTCTTGACAAACACATTCCCGATGATAATAATGTGGTTAAGAATCGTTTGTTAAGGCAGGAAACTGTTCAACTTTTAACCCGCTTTATCATTACAACTGATATAAAAGGCGGTAAAGTTCGCTTTGCGATACCCGATGCAGGAATAAAATCTAATGAGGCTACAATTCCCGATTATATTGTCAGTCAGCACAGAGATGATTTAATTGACGGCGAAAAATGGGGAGTGATAAAGTTGGTATATATTCCTCCAATGGGGAAAGAAAAAGGGCAAATTGAGTTGGCAGAATATAAACCGTTTAGACCCTATAAAGTTGATTTAACATATTTTCGTGAATGTCGCAAACAATTCACAACTGAAGAATGGATTGATGTTCTTTTGGCTGCAATGGAGTACAACCCGGATAGTTTTAGCGGAATAACGCAAAAATTAGAATTTTTAACTCGTCTGTTGATTTTTGTTGAACCGCGACTTAACATGATTGAACTTGCTCCAAAAGGGACAGGAAAATCTTATGTTTTTGGAAATTTAAGCAAATACGGATGGTTGATTAGCGGAGGGAAAGTATCGCGTGCAAAACTATTTTATGATAAAACTCGACAATTACCCGGAATAATGAAAAACTACGATTTTGTTACCTTTGATGAAATTCAAACAATAGTTTTTCAAGACCCATCTGAAATGCAGGCTATTTTAAAGTCATATTTGGAATCGGGAAAAGCCAACGTTGATAATTACGCCTTTCTCTCTGAATGTAGTACTATGTTGATGGGAAATATTCCTTTGTCAAGCGATAATTTACCACTGAACAACAAATATTTAGCCTCATTGCCTGAAAATTTCAGAGAATCAGCGCTATTAGACCGTTTTCACGGATTTATAGAAGGCTGGCATCTGCCGCGTTTAGACAAAAGCATGATTTTGAAAGATTGGACTTTAAACGTAGAATATTTTTCAGAAGTACTTCACATGTTAAGAACTTCGCCCGAATATTCATTGCTTGTAAAAGACGTCGTCTATTCGGAAGAAAAGAGCGATTTGCGCGATTTAAAAGCCGTTCAAAAAATAACTTCGGCATATTCAAAATTACTGTTCCCACATATCACAAACGCCAACGATATAAATAAAGATGAATTTAAACTTTATTGCCTCGAACCCGCTATTCGCAGGCGTGGTATAATAAAAGAACAGTGTAGTTATATTGATTCTGAATCTTCGTTCTCTAAAGCAATGCCGGAAATAAAACTCAAGTAATATGCAAACAACAATAAATCAGATAGAAAGCAAAGGCTGGCAATTGCTCTGGCAGGAATACGGATAAGTTTCAAAAATTTGGATTGACCGCATTGCTCAACATGTAATTTGTGGTTTTTGATTAACCCATTTTGAGATTATTCTCTCCGAACATCCTGAAAATAAGACGTTTCATTTTTTTTGAGTTCTGATTTGTGTACTACAACTTTTTTCTTTTTGAAGGAGGCTTTCGATACTTTAAGTGGCGATTCACTTTCGTTCATCTCTCGATTACATACCTGAAGAGTATTACTCCCCTTTTTCACTTCCGTTCACCACCGT
>Ga0099364_10009635_pt1 | contig 13385 bp, 15 predicted proteins | sample TergutTh196P3_FD_73070 | JGI IMG/M metagenome (GOLD analysis project Ga0099364, IMG submission 73070) | Microcerotermes parvus P3 segment gut microbial communities from Pointe-Noire, Republic of the Congo - Th196 P3 | ecosystem: Host-associated > Arthropoda: Insects > Digestive system > Gut ...
TGGTAGTAGTATCTGTCCCGGTTCTAAAAGCATCATCAAGTGCTGCAAGAACACTGCTTGCCCTGTTTAATAAAAGTGAAATACTGTCATCATGCCAGGGATCATTTGCCAGACCCTGCCTGACAAGATCGCGGGCTTCCTGTGAATTTGTATCAGGAATAAAACCGCCTTCCGGCACAAGCCCAGAACCTATGCCAGGATGAAACAAAAACTGATTCCCAAGACCTATGGGGCTAACCATTAATTCCACCATGGAACCAGGTCTTACCCTGTCCCTGTATTCTTCGTAAATAAAAAAATTAACAGCTACCATATCATTTTCAGTAAGACTGAATGATTGGACATTTCCTATGGTAAAACCCCTGTAAAGAACAGGCATGTTCTGGCTTAAACCTGCTGCAGAAGAAAACTCTGTTGTAAAATATATATTTCTTGCAAACCAGCGATGCGTACCGCCCATCATCATTATTACAAATGCTATGGAAGCAATGGCAATAATTATTGAAAATCCTATTATCTGATCAGCATAGCGTATCTTAAATTTCATGAAGCTATACCTTTCTCAACATATAAAGCCAGTTCTTTATCATCCATGATCTGTTTTTTTGTAAACTTAAGAAAAAGCTGCCCTTCCAGCATCATTAAAATATAGTCAGCCAGACTTTTAATTATTCTAAAATCATGGCTAACAAGAATAATTGTATGATTCTCTGCCTGATATTTCCTTACAAGGCTTATAAGCCGCTGTGCAGCAGAATCATCCAGGGACTCTGTCCATTCATCAAGAAAAAGCAGGGTAGGACGGCAGACCATGGCACGGGCAAAAGCAATCATTTTCTGCTCGCCTATGGATAACTGGGAAGGCCGTATTGAAAGGCTGCGCCTGTAACCCACATCCTTTAACACAGAATTAATGCGGTTTTCCCTTGTCCTGGAATCCATTTTTGGAAAATGAATGCGCAGGGGCAGCTCAAGGTTATGATATAGGCTCTGGTTTGCCCAAAGTGCGGAATCTTGAAAAACAAAGGCTCCTTGCCTGCGAAAAGCAAGATTTTCATTTTGACTCATATCAAAAATATTTTTATCCCTGAAAGAAACTATCCCAGAAACAGGAACCAAAACACCGGCGCATAATTTAAGAACAGTACTTTTGCCGCTTCCTGAAGGCCCAACAAGAACAGTTGTCTTCCCTTCTTCAAAACTATGAGAAAAGTTCTTTACTATCAAATAATTTTGAGCCTGAAAGGTAACATCTTTCATTTCAATGATAGCAGGCAAAATTCCTCCAAATTGAGCTTGTTCCAAAACTCTGCAATAATTATAATCCAACTGCCAGATAAAAAAGCACAGATAGTATTATATTTGCAATTATACACCAGCCAAAAGAAGCGCCCACAGCTTTTAAGCCGGCTATGGGGATTTCTGTGCTTGACCTCTCTACAAAAAGGCCTCTTGTCAATGCCACTACAGAAATAATCATCCCAAAACTTATACTCTTTATAATCGAAATAACTATGTCCTGCAAGCTAAAACTTAAAAGAATATTGCCAAAGTAAACCTGAGCCGGCATTGGCAGAAATATCTGTGCTACAACAAAGGAACCTGCAAGACCTGAAATGGAAAAAAATATATTTAATAGAAAAACAGATATGGTAACGCCCAAAAAACGGGGAACAGCCAGGTATTCTATGGGGTCAATGCCTACGGAAATATATGCCTCAACCTCATGAGAAATAACCATTCCAGCTATTTCTGTTGCTATTGCCGTGGCAGATCGGGCAATAATAACAAATGCAATAAGAAGCGGGCCCAGCTCCCTTGTAATAATGGTAATAAGCAAAGGATATATTAATGCTTCCTGGGAAAATTGAGACAGGGTAAGCATGCCAATTACCTGAACCGCTGCCCCAATAACCAAAGCCAATAATGTAGTGATACCCAAGGCTTCAAAAAAAGTAAAAAGTATCTGCATTATCAATATTTTATATGCAGTCTGGCCGCGGCTAATAAAACCTAAAATGCTTTTTAGAATTTTTACAAAAAACCCCAAATTATAAAACCAGGTGACTATAAGCGCAGTCATACTTGAGAATAACATGTTTTTATGCCAAAATTCAATGTAAGATGCAGGAAATTTTTATACATGGATATAATCTTACAGATGCCTATCACGCGGCACTCTCTGAGCTTGAGGCCAGGGGAAGCATCGTAGATTGCAAGGACTGGAACCAAAAACAGAAAGAATGTGCCATGACAATTCACATACAAAACCCCATGGCAGAGCCAAGAATCTCAAGGCTGATAATAGGCGGCGCTTATGATCTCCAGCGCTATGTAATGGAACTTGTAGACGGGATTCTGGATTTTAAAATAAATGCTGGCTGGGATTATACCTACCATGACAGGTTTTCAAGATACTTGCCTTATGTCCTTGAAGAGCTAAAGCGTTCAAGGGAAAGCAGAAGGGCCGTTATATCCATAAGGGATAATGAAGCTGACACAAAAACCAAGGACCCTGCATGCATGCAGTCCATTCAATTCTTTATCCGCGACAACAAGCTGGATATGATGGTGCTTTTTCGCTCAAACGACCTGCCGGAAGCTTTCTTTTTTAATGCATTCGGCCTTATAATGCTCCAGGAAAAAGTCGCAAAAGAACTTGGTGTTGACATTGGCACCTATACACACAGATCCAATTCAATGCACTGCTACGAAAAGGATTTTCCGCTATTAAAAAACTATGTAAAGGCAATAAGCGAAAAACATACAGAGGATTTAACATATAATTATAAAGACGATTGGGATGAAATGATGAATGCAGAAATTCCCAATATTCTTGAACTTGTGGAAAACCTTAAAAAGCAGCAGAACAATGGTTAAGCGAAGCCTTGCCCTTGCTGCCATATTAAGCTGTGTACTTGTATGGGGCTTTTCATTTATATCAATAAAAATAGCTGTAAATGTTTTTCCGCCCATGACACTGGGGGCTGTGCGTTTTGCAATAGCACTGGTTTTCCTTTATATACTAAAAAAGAAAAAAGCCCCGGACGAAAAGATCAAAAAACAAGACATCCCGCTTCTTGCAGGAGCAGGACTTACAGGAGTTACGCTTTATTTCTTTTTCGAAAATAACGCAGTTTACCTTATCCCGGCATCCGAGGCATCCATAATTACAGCAGCCATTCCGGTTTTGATACTGATTGCAGACAATATAGGAGATAAAATAGCTTCCAGCAGGAACAGAAACCACGGTAATAGCATAAATACTTCAGCTAACACCAGGGAACGCTTGCTTTCAAGGGTAATTCTGCCAGGCCTTGCAGCTCTGATCTCCATTACAGGGGTGGGCCTTGTTGCAGGCGTTTCCTTTGCGCTTTCAGGGACTGCCCTGGGCTATCTTTATATGAGCGGTACCTGCATTAGCTGGGTGCTTTATTGTTTTTTAACCCGTCCCCTTTTTTCCCAACACTCAAGAATTTTTATAGTATTCTGGCAGTCTGCAATAGGGTTTTTGGGGTTTTTGCCTTTTGCATTTTTAGAGCTAAGGACAATCTGGCACAGCCTGATCACGCAGATGCCGGGCATTGATGTCTGGGGTCATGTTCTTTTTCTTGGTATTTTCTGTTCAGCCATGGGTTACTGGTTTTATTCAATTTCCCTGCAAACTCTTGGCCTTGGTACTTCTTCCCTGTTTATAAATTTTATTCCTGTGGTAAGTGCTGTTGGCGGGTACTTTGTACTGGGCGAACGCCTTAGTCCGCTTCAATGGCTTGGAGCAGCCCTTGTACTTGCAGGTGTTTACCTTGCAATGGCTGTTCCAAACATCATAAAGAAAAAAAATAATTCCATATAACCACTTCCCATAATATAAATTTACTGTAAAATAAATATTCAAGGAGATAATAATTTATGGAATTTCTGGGAAAGATTATAGGTCATATTAATAATTTTGCATGGGGTCCGCCTGCACTGATCCTGATTGTAGGTACAGGTATATTCCTTACCTTTGGGGTCAAATTCATTCAAACCGGCAAATTTGGTCATATGTGGAAAAACACAATTATGACCATGTTCAAAAAAGGCGAAGACGGTACTGCAAAAAAATCAGACGGTACAAATGTTACGCCTTTCCAGGCAGTATGTACTGCCATGGCCAGTACTGTCGGTGTTGGTAATATTGCGGGTGTGGCAGGTGCTATTGCTCTTGGAGGTCCTGGTGCTGTGTTTTGGATGTGGTTCTCGGCCTTTTTTGGCATGGCAACAAAGTACTCGGAAATTGTACTTGCAGTCAAATACCGCCAGGTCTCCAAAGATGGAACCCACTACGGCGGTCCCATGTACTATATAGAACAGGGCATAGGCAGCAAGGGCGGAAGCTGGAAAGGTTTTGCAAAGGTATTGGCCATAATTTTTGCCATATTCGGCGGACTTGCCTGCTTTGGCATTGGCAATGCAACACAGGCTGGTGAAATTTCTGTTGCAGTAAACAATCTTACAGGATCTGGTTTTGACTCCTCGTTAATTACCGGTATAGTGCTGGCACTGCTTGTAGGCCTCGTTATTATCGGCGGTATAAAGCGCATAGGACTTGTAACATCTTACCTCGTACCATTCATGGCAATGTTCTATATACTCTGCGGTTTGATTATTATTTTAACAAATATAACCGCTGTTCCAACTGCATTTGCATTTATCGTAAGAGAAGCTTTCAGTTTCAGGGCAGTGGGTTCAGGCATTTTTGGCTATGCGATAATGGTAGCAATGCGCAGGGGTATTGCACGCGGCGTATTCTCTAACGAAGCTGGTCTTGGTTCTGCGCCCATAGCACATGCTGCTTCATCATTAAAAGACCCTGTAAAACAGGGACTCTGGGGTGTTTTTGAAGTATTTATTGACACAATTGTCTTGTGTACCATTACAGGGCTTGTAATTGTACTTTCCATAATGGCATCCGGGGAGTTCGTTAATGGTGAATACATAGGAACATTGAGGGGCGGCGCTCTTGCAGCCACATCATTTGGCTATATATTTACAGGCGGTGATTTTATTGTCCGCATAGCCCTGCTGTTATTTGCCTTTTCCACGATTTTGGGCTGGAGTTATTATGGTGAACGCTGCTGGGGTTATCTTACAAATAATAACAAAGCAGTTAACCTTGGTTTCCGCATTGTCTTTGTTGCTCTTGCATTTGTCGGAGCTATATCTACATCGACAAATATACTTCATGATAATACTGCCCTGGAATTTGCCTGGGAAGTGGCTGACACACTTAATGGTTTGATGATGATACCAAACCTTATCGGCCTATTAATGCTTTCCGGCATTATATTTACGCTTACAAAGAAATACTTCTCAACAGGAAGCTCTCTGGACGCATAAATTTATAACCACATATTATGCGGATTAAATTCGTGTAATATGTGGTTTTTTTCTATTTCTTTGCATCATTTAACAGGAAAAATGTAAAAAACCATATTGACAATTCATGATTTAACTTGTTATACTATAAATCCGATGATATAGATTATAGAATTGTAGGGAGAAATCTTTGTCCGCGGTTCATGATTATAAACGTTTAGAGAACAATTTAGTACAGAAAGTAAAAGACAGCGCCTCTGCTGTCGGCAATATAATTGCAAGGTACGTTAAGGCCTTTTGGCAGTTTATTACCAGACGATACACGATTGTACTCGTGCCTCATTCAGAAAAAAGGGTCTATAACCTTCATATAACTGTATTATCAACCCTGTGTTTTATCTTTATTTTTGTAGGAGTTATAGGCGGATTCTTCTTGTATGGCGCTAATTTTAATACTGCCAGTATAAGGTCTCCTGTAAGAGATAACCGCTTAAGAGATACACAGGCAAGCCTTGACCAGATCAGGGACGAGGTAACACTTTTACTGCGCGAAGCAAGGAATTTCGAGCCTGCACTTGCAAATACAATTTCCCTTTTAGGACCCAATATTGGCGGATTTAACCATGCAGAATTTGTAGCTTCTGGGGATCTTTCATCTTTCCTGGGTATTACAGAAATACCAGAAGGAAGCTTTAAAGAAGTGGAAGATTTAAGGCGAATAAGGGAGTATTTGGCAGCAGCCACCAATCCAATTCAGGAAATAGGTGTGCTTCTTGATTCTCAAAGCGCATTGTTAACGGAAATTCCCAGTATTTGGCCAATTCAGGGCGGAATCGGACATATTACATTGTTTTTTGGCCAGACAAGGAATCCTTTTACAGGATTATACTATATTCACAGGGGAATTGACATTTCCAATTACAGGCAGGGAGATCCAATAGTAGCCACAGCAGACGGCCAGGTTGTTATGATAGAATATGACCATGGCGGCTTTGGAAATAATTTAATTATCCGGCATAAACACGGTTTTTATACCCGATATGCACATATGCACAGTTTCATGGTCAGGACAGGACAACGAGTTCAACAGGGAGATGTTATTGGTTTTGTAGGCAACACAGGGCTTACAACAGGGCCTCATCTTCATTATGAAGTCCACATTGGTTCAGATGTTGTAGATCCATTCAGATACCTGAGTATACGTTCCAGCATAGCAAGAACAAACGGCCGTTAGGTTAAAACAAAGATGGCCTCAATACGGCGAAATGATTTCTCCATTAATACAATTATAGGCCCTGGCGCAAATATTACCGGAAACATGGAATGTCCGGGGTTTACCAGGGTTGACGGCAATATCCTAGGCGATCTCAAAGCCAAAGGCCAGGTGGTCATTGGAGAAAAAGCCAGAATGAAGAGCAATATCTCAGGGACATTTATTACCATTGGCGGAGTAGTCTATGGTAATATACTTGCAAGCGAAGGCATAGTTGTATTAGCCACAGGTCTTGTAAAGGGCAATATAATTACCCGCCGCATCCAGGCGGACGAAGGCTGCCTTATTCACGGCAGGGTTAAGGTATGCCAGACCCCGGAAGCCTGGAACAAGGCTGTGTCAGAACAGCATGATATAACAGCTTTTTCCAAAATACATGGATAAAATTGATTTTTCCAAAGGAATAGATAGTTCCCTAAGCTCAGGTTTTTTCAATGCAGCCAAAGCAGAAATCCGTAAAACAAAGGATAAAACAGGGCCGCGAGGGGTCAGAAAAACAGGCTTTTCTGATGCTTTGGAACATTCTATTTTAGAAAAGCAGGAGCTGGGACCCCTTTCAAGCTTAGATCCGTCCGAAGAAACTCTGCTTAAGCTGCTTGACGATGTAAGAAGCTCTGCAGACAGCCTTAAGCGCCGGGCTTTGCCAGAAGAATTATTGTCGTATAAAAAAGCTGTACGGAACTTCCTTAATTATGTGGTTGAAAACAGCTATGAGATCGAGCAGAGTCAGGGAATCAAAAGAAAAATCTTTATCCGCGGAGAAAAAAGATGGGATGCAAAAGTTCATCATCAAATAAGAATAGTTGACAAAAAACTGGAAGAAATGGCAGCAGCAATTCTTTTAAAGCAGATAAATGAACTGGATCTAAAAAACAAACTTGAAGAAATAAGCGGTCTTTTGATAGATTTAACTGTAAGCGGCAAAATAAGCCAAAATTAAATTAAGCTGGAAAATATGAGTGATAAAATAAATTATGATGAACTTGATGAAGACATCTCATCTCTGGAAGATAAACCATCCGAGGGGTTTGTTTCCTCTTCGATAATTGCTGAAGAAAACCTGGAAACAATAACACCCGATACCCCGCTTTACCGTCTAAGATTGCTCTATTCCAATGAAACATTCCTGGCAGTCTGGCACGGCGAGCCTCTGGACAACCGCAGCATGGTTCTGGTGCCAACCCGCTATGGAAGGGATCTGGCGCAGATAATAGGTTCAATCCAAAAGCATCAGGGTCAGAGCCTTGGAGAGATTGCCAGAATAGAAAGACCTGCCACTGCAGAAGACCTTGAAAAAAACCGGCTTAACAGTGAAAAAGAAAATGAAACATTCGCAATATGCCAGCAGAAGATCAAGGAACATCACCTGGAGATGAAGCTTGTTTCTGTGCATTATCTGCTAGAAGAGCCAAAAATCCTTTTCTTCTTTGTTGCGGAAAACAGGGTGGATTTCCGGGATTTGGTTAAAGACCTTGTAGCTGTTTTTAAATCCAGGATTGAGCTGCGCCAAATCGGGGTCCGGGATGAATCTCGTGTTACAGGCGGTCTTGGTGTATGCGGCCGCTGTTACTGCTGTCATTCTGTTTCGGACAAGCTAAAGCCGGTTTCCATAAAAATGGCCAAGGATCAAAACCTTTCGTTAAATTCAATAAAAATTTCCGGTCCCTGCGGCCGCTTGCTCTGCTGCCTGGCCTACGAACACATTTTCTACAGTGAGCAGCGCCGTCTAATGCCATCAGAGGGAACCAGAATAAACTGGTCAGGCGCACAATGGGAAATTGCAGAAATAAACATTATTCTTGGAAAACTTAAATTAACTACAGAAGACAGCCGTACTGTCCAGTTTGAAGCATCTGCTTTTGATAAAATAGATGGACGCTGGATAATTAAGGCCAACGCACAGCCCTTATAGACTGACCGCGACTTTTGCGGACTCGGACTAAAGTCCGCGAATACATTAACGAGGGGTCTTTACTGTATCACAGATCCTGCGAGCCATTTTTTCTAAAGAAACCTGCTCCATTACATGTCCAAGCTCATAAGCTACGCGCGGCATACCATAAACAACAGAGCTTTTTTCATCCTGTCCAATGGTAATGCCGCCTTCCTTGTAAATGGTTCCAAGCTGCTGTGCGCCGTCCCTGCCCATTCCGGTCATTATAACCCCTAAAGCATTATTCTTATATGCAAGGGCTACAGATGCAAAAAGCACATCCGCAGAAGGCCTGTGTCCGGAAACCAGGGGAGTATCACTTAACTGAACAGTACTGCCTGATGCCTTTTTTTCAACTTCCATATGCTTGTTTCCCTGGGCAATAAGAATACGGCCGGGTAATACAGCATCTCCGTCTTCTGCTTCCTTGACTTCAAGAGGGCATATACGGGCAAGGCTTCTGGCAAATTCATTTGTAAAACCAGGGGGCATGTGCTGAACAACAAGGATGGGTACAGAAAGGTCTTTGTCCAATTCTGCAAAAACTGCCCTTAAGGCATCAGGGCCGCCTGTGGATATGCCAATGGCAACAATCTCGGTTTTGGCTGGTTTTCGCACCTGCGGCGGAGGAGCTGCAGGGCCTTGAGCAGGCATAGAGGCCAGCTTGAAATGAGCTGCTATATTCGCAGAAGCAGGTTTATCTGATTTTGTCGGGTATTCAGAGGGTGTAAGGACTTTTTTGCCCTGGGTACGGCGATATGCTCCTCCGTATGCAAATAACATTCCCACAAGTATATCTTTTACAGTATGAATATCTTCGGAAATTGACCCTGAGGGTTTCTGGATAAAGTCACTTGCTCCAAGGGACAGGGCTTCCATGGTTATTTGAGCACCTTTTGCGGCAATGGACGACAGAATAACAACAGGGATTTTAATATCCTGTTTTTGGCGTTCTTTTAGGAATTCAATGCCATTCATTTCCGGCATTTCCAAATCCAGTACAATAATATCAGGATTAACCCTTGGAATTTTCTGGAGTGCAAAATTACCGTTCATGGCTTTTTCTGCTATTACAAGCCCTGGAGTATCTTCAATCATTTTACCGATAAGATTCCTCATCAAAGCGGAATCATCAACTATCAATACAGAAATTTCGTCAGCCATAAAATACTCCAGGTAAAAAATTTAAATCTAGGTAAATTTCCTATAAAATGTAGACCATTCAGTCTTAACAAACTCAAACTTGGTGTCCATACCAAAAAGGGATTCTGAATGGCCTATAAACAGGAATGATTTTGGAGACATGGATTCATAAAACCGGTTAATTACCTTTGTCTGGGCCGCTTCATCAAAGTAAATAATAACATTCCGGCAGAAAATTATATCCATATTTTTCAAACCAGAATCATTATTCAGATTATGATAGTCAAAACGTATGGAACTGATAATATCCTGGCGCATTTTATAACCACCTTCTGCCTTTGTTAGGTATTTTTTAAGGTAGTTATCCGGAATACCAACTATACGGGTATCAGCATAAAAGCCCTCTTTGGCGACCATAAGACATTTAAGGCTTAAATCACTTGCTACAATCTCGTATTTCCAGGTTGGGGGCAGAATTTCGGTCAATAACATTGCGATTGTATAGGGTTCTTCCCCTGTAGAACAGCCAGCACTCCATATCCTGATGACTCTGTCGCTGCTGCCGGACTTAATCTTAATAATTTCAGGGATTACATGATGCTCCAATGCATCAAATTGAGCCTGATTTCTGAAAAAACGGGTCAAATTTGTTGTTATGGAATCCAGAAAACCCTTAAGTTCACCTGTATCAGTAGAAATAGTAGTATAATAATCCCCTACTGTCTCTATACCTTTTTCCCTTAACCTTTCCTTAAGCCTGCTTTCCAAAATTGAGCGATTGGTATTTGAAAAATGAATGCCGCTTTCTTTATAAATAAGTGTTCTGTACTTATCAAAATCAGCATCAGAGAAGAATTCTGCACCTGACATATGTAATATATTATGAGGCTTCTACATATATGTCAAGGTATAGAAAATATGATTATCTACTCTTTTCAAAAAAGCCTAATTCATACCCTATATTTAACCTGAATACATAACGGTAATATATAACATTACTTATTGACTTATCATGCCACAGGCCGTCATATTCAACACGACCGTCCAGGAATAAATTGCCCCTGCCCATCCTCCTGCTCACCTGAAGACCAAAAACAATTCCAGGAAAGTGCGGCTCATAATCAAAATGTTCAAGGGCTTTGTCACTGCCTGTCTGCATAAAGGGCAGAAAATAATAAACTCCGGCAAATAAACCAGTACTCCATTGCTCGCCCCGGAATGTAAATTTTGCCAGGAGCGGAAACATAAAGCTCATGGAATTGAAGAAACCTTCATCCTCTCCGGTATATAGATCATCCACATTGCCAAAGTCTGCTGTAAAGATTGCTTCAGCCTGAATGCTGAAAATGCGCGTAAGGTGAAAATCTGCCTGCAATGCCAAATTCGCTGTTATAAGGGAAGTGATTATACGTGTTGAACCTGCATAATTAAGCCCATAATCATAGGCCCAAAGGGAGCTGCCCATACCTGCCCTAAGTCCCAGAAAAAGCCAATAATTGGGCAAAGGCTCAGGCGGTATAAGGTAATCATCAGGATAAACAAATGTTTCTATTATCTGAGGTTCAGCTGAATCATGTCTTATCCAGGAGAATACCCAATCAAGGAAAAATGGCATTTTTGTCTCGCAATCCTGTCTGCTAGAGGTAAGCATCTCGTCACTGCCCAACAACCTGGCATCTTCCATCCTCCATAAAAAGACACGTATTCTGTATTCACCTGGAAATTCCGTATCAGGTTCAGCGCTGCCGGTAATTGCATAAGGCGCGCCCCCTGTAATTGAAGGACTTGGACAAATCCAGGGAGGAAAACCTCCTGGCGGAACATCTGACGGGAGACGTGTAAGGTCTATGGGATAAACCCTGTATAGTCCATCTTCCACCCTGGGAATATACCTAAGCTGAAGATCATGGAAAATCAAACCCATTTCTTCAGCTTCTGCTGTGCTGTGAAGAGGGTGTACGGCGATCAATTCCTGGCCATGCAAATGAGAAACGAGCATAAAACCATAAAAAATGAATGTAAAAAGGAGTAAACCCGGCTTATTAATTGTGTTCATTACTATTTATATCGGCAGTTTTGCGGTTTTTGCTGCTAATTCCTCACGCCAAGGGAATAAGTAATAGATAATAAGTAACAAGTAATAGGTAACTGACACCTTTGCGTGCCATCAAACTTGCGTGTGTTCTAAAATCGCAGGTTTTTTGTTGTATTCTGGTTCCGGTTCTTTTACCAGGCACATTTCATCATACTCTTTCATCTTGGCTTCGGAAATAGCTCCTACTTCAAAATTAGCAAGAGCATCTTGATGTACTACTTCATAAATTTCACTTTTGTATTTCATATCTGCCCCTTAAAGAACTTCAATTAAGGTTCTTTTCTTTATTCGATCTTCAATCTGTTTTTCAGTTAATGATAAAGTAATTTTAGCATTAGCTTTAAACGCCCGTAGTTCACCTTGATCTATGTTGTCTCTGTCTGATTTCGGGAAAGCATAAACAAAAAAAGAGCGTTCTTCACTTTTGAAAAACACAACTACCCGATAACCACCCGATTTTCCTTCACCAGACCGAGCAATTCGCATTTTATAGACGTTGCCCCCTAAATCAGCATCGACTTGGCCCTTTTCAAGCTGGTTAACCGCTTCCTTTAGTTCACTGTCTGTGATGCCTTCTTTATCAGCAAATCGGTTAAACCATGTGTTCTTGAAAACTCTCACATATATATAATAATGCAGATTTCAATAGGAAACAAGGTAGCCCCGCCAGGCATCCCCGACAGGATTACTTCCATCTCCTCATGCGGAGGCTCATCGACATCAAACCACGGGTTCGTGAGGGTTCGTGAGCGTTCGTGGTTAAAGTCTTCTCTTCACCCCCCCACCAGGATGCCAAGAATTTCAACCACTAACCAACACGAACAGGAAGTCCAAGGATCCGCTATCAAACCACGGGTTCGTGAGCGTTCGTGAGCGAACCATAAGACGCAGTCTGTGGTTCGAGTTCGTGGTTAAAAACTCCGCATCCTCGCCAAGCAGCCCCCGCGACAGGATTTCCTCGCAAATCCCTCACGCAAAAGCACCAAGATCGCCAAGGAGGGGCGACCGTGCTGTCTTACAGACAGCTTAGTTATCTGCCCATATTCTCAGCTTTAAAAAGTTAAGTTTCAGGCACCGGATAAAATATCGAATAACTAAACAGAAAAAATTCTTTGAGTTACGCCTAATAGCTGCAATAAAAATTCTAGGGAAACCGTCTCAACATATTGGAAAGAACGTGCTTTATAATCCAGGGTAACCAGTTGATCCAATAGAACAGTACCCTTTGTGGTCATATTGCCGGGCAGGCCCCGGTAAAGCGGAAGTTTCCGTTGAGTTGTTGAAATAGGTGCTGCTATTACAACATTTGTATACTGGGAAACTATATTATTACTCAAAACGATAACTGGGCGGAAGCCCTGCTGTTCATGACCTACACGAGGGTTTAGACTTATTTTTATAATATCGCCTTGCTGGGGAATCCCATTTACCATTTTTCGTTGCCTATTGCTTCCCCGAAATCAATAAGCGGCTCACGAATTCCGTCATCAATATAATCTTTAAAAAGATAGGATAGAGAACCATCATCTATTGATTTATCCGGCATAGAGGGATCAAGAAAGGTAACAATTACATCGCATTTA
>Ga0099364_10009636_pt1 | contig 13384 bp, 10 predicted proteins | sample TergutTh196P3_FD_73070 | JGI IMG/M metagenome (GOLD analysis project Ga0099364, IMG submission 73070) | Microcerotermes parvus P3 segment gut microbial communities from Pointe-Noire, Republic of the Congo - Th196 P3 | ecosystem: Host-associated > Arthropoda: Insects > Digestive system > Gut ...
CCCGGCCCTTCAAAGAGCATGGCCCCGTTCGACTTGCATGTGTTAGGCACGCCGCCAGCGTTCATCCTGAGCCAGGATCAAACTCTCATATAAAAGTTCATTCCGGCCAGGTCTTCCTGGCTTAATTTCTTGTTTTTGGGCATAAAATGCCCATAGTAACGGACTATGTCCGTTTTCATTCTTTTAGAATCTTTCAGGGTTGCATTACTGTTCATTTGTCAAGGTACGGTTTTCGCCTTTCACTCACGAAAAACGAACAACGCGAGCGACCCTTTTTAGGGGAGCGACTTTTATATGATATCAGAAAGAAAAGGGCGTGTCAACTACTTTTTTTTCTTTTTTTTATTCTTGCAAATCGTGTAAATAATTTGCAATTGAGCATATATAAAGCTTTTTCAAAAGCCTATTGACAGGAGCATGAACTTGCTTCATAATGGTCGCATATTACGACTGTCCAGTAATGGACTATCAGCAGGAGAGCATTATGACAAAAAATCAAATGAAAACGACCAAGCACGAAAGCATTAAAGAAGCCGCCGAGTTAAAGGCTAACAAGGCGGCTGAGAGCATCACCAAGATCCCCACATGGAAACATCTTTTAAAATTCTCATTCCCGACGATTATATCTATGTTGATAATGAGTACATTCGGAATAGTTGACGGTATTTTTGTTTCAAGGCTTATTGACCCTATGGCGTTAGCTGCCGTAAGTGTTGTTTTTCCATTCCTTGCGTTTGCGCTTGCGATCGGCTTTATGTTGGGCGTGGGCGGCAATGCCATGATTGCAAAGAAAATCGGCGAAGGTAAAGAACAAGAAGGCAGGCAAAACTTTAGCCTAATTACGCTTGTAGCAGTAATAGTGGCGAGTGTTGCCATGCTTGTTGGGCTACTATTCCCCGACTTGATCCTTAATATTTTAGGTGTTGATGATTTCGTCCGTGACATGGCACTAGACTATTTAAGACCGCTTTTGTGGTTCATGCCAACCACAATACTTGGCGTTGTTTTTCAACAATTTTTGATAACGGCTGGCAAGGCACATTATGGAGCGATAACAGCCTTGTTAGGCGGCATTATAAGTGCGTTGTTAAACTTTGTCTTCATTTACTTGCTGGATATGGGTATGCAAGGCGCGGCTCTTGCATCAAGTATTGGTTACACGCTCCCTGCGATTGTGGGCTTAGGGTTCTTTACTTTCATTAGAAGCGGCAAGTTATATTTTGTCATGCCAAAACTTGATTTTAGGGCATTGGGAAAATCGTGCGTAAACGGTGCTTCTGAAATGGTGACAATGCTTGCAACAAGCATTACAGCCGTGCTGATGAATAATATTCTGCTAGACTTAGGCGGTGCAGAAGCACAGGCGGCGGCGGGAATAATGTTTGCAGGTTTGGGCATATTCTCGGCCTTGTTCGTAGGGTATTCTTCGGGGGTTGCGCCAATAATCAGCTACAACTTTGGCAAAGGCGATACAGATAATCTAAAGAAAGCATTCTCTAACAGCTTGCGCTTGGTAGGCATTTTATCTACGCTTGCAATGGGCTTGGCTTTCATTTTTACGGACTTGCTTATTAGCATTTATGATGTGCCTGTAGGTATGCCCATGTATGACATGGCAAGAACAGGCTTTAGAATTTTAGCCGCAGGATTTATATTGAATGGCTTTAATTCCTTTGCTTCCATGTTCTTTACTGCACTTAATAACGGCGTGGTGTCTGCGATACTCTCCCTGTTCAGAAAATCTTCGTTTTCATTACATTCTTGACCCTGCCAGTATTATTTGGCTTAAACGGTGCATGGGCGGCAATACCGGCGGCAGAAGTTTTAGCAATTATTATGACCGTGCTTTTTTTAAAACATATGAGAGGAAAGTACAGCTATGCGTGAGAAAGGAAAAAATATGGACAACGATACTAAAAAAACGTTTTTTTTCGCATTAAAAGAAATATGGCACATGATGAATAGCCAATTTTACTTTTATGCAAAAGAAGTGGGTGTGAAATTTACGACTGTTATTGTTTTGCAATTTTTGTACGAAGCTACGGAAGTATACACGCAAAAAGACCTATGCGAAAAACTTGGGCTGCCAAAACAGCTTGTAAACGCTATAATAAAATCTTTTTGGGAGCAAGATTTTGTAATATTAAAGGAAACCAAAGACCGCAGAAGCAAGAATATTATTGTGACTGACAAAGGGAAAGAATATGCCTTATCGGTACTAAAGCCTTTAAACGATGCCGAAGCTTTTGCATGGGAAAGTTTTACGGATGAAGAATTGACAGCTTTTGTCCAAACATTAGAAAAATATGCAGCCTCATTCGAGGCGGCATTTGAGAGGGTTACTGAAAAGACCTAATTCACTTAAGGCTTTATCAAAAAGCATGGCGTGTAAAAAGTTAAGCGATGTGCAATGGTTTCCACGTACACCTAAGAGACGGCGAAATCAAACCAAAACGCTCAATTTTCAGCCATAAAAATAAATCGCGGCAAATTCCTATTTTATATGCAGGAATATTGCTCGCGATTTTTTTTATTTGCTCCTCAATTGCGCGTTTATGATTTCTTGTCTCTAAAGGTGGTACTTAGGAAACCATTGCTCATCGCTTAACCCACCACCACCTTACTCCGCTGGCCGGAAATCAAACGTCACCGAAATCGTCCGGACTTGCCCTAACGCTTCCGGGTCAATCGGCATTGGCGTAGCACCATCAGCCAAACCGTCAGCTGTGCGGATATCATCAGGAATCGCGGTGACCCAATGATTATAAAGATTTACCCTGGTTGTTTTCCCATCATCGGAAGCAGTATAAGGTTTAGCGTTCAACTCATATTGCTCCCCATTAATTTCAATATCGATAATATCGATTACATAATCCGGAAATAACGCTTCCCCGTTGGCAATTGCCACGGCCGAGAAAACAACGCCATTTGCAAAACCGTCAAACGATCCGGTGAAATCAAGAGAGACTGTATAAATGCCTGGGCCGGTGATTTCGACATCGTTGGCAATGACCCCCTCAGATTTTGATTCGGGGCTGTAATCATCCCCAACGCTATAAATCACCATCCAATCGCCGCTATTATACATCAGCCATGCCATTGCCACATCGTCAGGAAGCCGTCCGGCATCACGGGCCAAGCTAAGGGAAGCCCTGATGGCCAGATAAGCTTCATCTTCAATTTCTTCATGAGTCATCAAAGCACGGGCAGACAGGCTGCGGTTTTTGTAAAATTCGGCAAAATCATCAGATAAATAAGTCAAATCATGGCGGACATAAAACTGCGATGTGTCCCAAAGCATGGGGTGATAACCATAATAATCCATATTATTAAGGAAATTCTTGTGCCAATCCAAGGTATTCTTTTTTGGCTGCCCGTCGCGGTCTACCATGACGGCATACTCGCCAAAAATAACGCCATAACCCATTCGCGTGAACTGCTGCATTTTTTTCAAGGTATCATTCATATAAGCATAATCTTTTTCCGTCCCCCAGCTTGAAAGACTGACATTAATGCAATAGCCGTCCGGATCATAATAATGGACCTTGATAAACAGCTTGCCGTCAACAGTATCACTTGGCATTTTGAAACGCTCGTCACAGGTCAAATTGATATTGGTATTAAACCCGGCAATTGAAAGCATCCGGTAAGCATTATTTCCCCCCGTTCCCCTGACCGTATCTACAAAAGCCTGATTGATCTGATTTGTCATTTCAAAACAAGCATCATCATCAAGATAACCGGAATCTTTGGCGATATCAGTATCATTTAAGCGGAAACCAAGTTCCTCATTCGCGGATTCAAAAATGACATAATCGGAAAAATGCTTAAACCGTTCAGCGATTTGCGTCCACATTGCAATATAAAGCTCCATCGCTTCTTTTCTGGTATCAGGATTGGCCGAGCCAAACATTCCCCACCAGCCGCCGTCCCAATGGTCATTGATATGGACATACATTCCGGCATTTCTGGCGTAATGGGTGATTTCTTCGACCCGGTCTAGATAATCTTCCCGGATCGTATAATCGCCTGTTTCAAAATCCATGACATTCGTCCACGCCACGGGAATCCGCAAGGAATCAAAACCGGAATCCTTTAAGAAATTGATAATTTCCTGCGTTGTTTCCGGCTGTCCCCAATGCGTTTCATAAAAATTGACTGGCCGCTGGGTCCCCATGCTGGCGCGGCCATAAGCTTCCATTGTATTGCTCAAATTGATCCCATTGCCCATCAGTCTTGCGGCTTCAAGGGTCGTAAGCTCCATGCGGATGGAGCCGTCGTCGAGATTGACGGCCCCATTTTCATTTATAGTTGTAACTTCTTCCGCTGAACCCGCTTCATTTATCCCGCTGTTTGTGCAGGAAGACAGGGACAAAACAGCAAACAAGGATATTAAACTGAATAAAAACTTATTTTTTTTCATTAATTATGCTCTCTTAATTTCTTAATTTCTTAATTTGAATCGGCGCGAACTTGTGCTTCAAGAGCGCGGCGGATTTCTACCTCACCTAATGACCAATCAACACATTCTTCATAACCATAAGCTTTGGCATTGTCAACCATCTCATCAATAATGCGCCAAAAATCACCAGGCGTGTCGGAGATAATTGCCCGCCAAGAAGAATCGCGGATTTCTTTTGTCACTTGTTCCCACGTGCTTCTAAACTCAACGCTTTTTACGCCGTCACTATATGTCGTCCCAAGGGATACGGCATAGGGGCGGCTTGTCATATATTCATGGATGCTTGAAGCCCCGGTAAATTCGCGCCAGTCAGCCTCGGCGTCATTACGCGGTTCAGGCTGGTATGAACTCCAGAATTTTTTGTCATAAGGTTCACCGGATTCCGGATTGATGACCATCGTGTCCCAAGTAGTATTGTTTACTTGGAAAGATCCATCGCCGAATTTGCCGGAATAAGGTTCTTCCATTTCGGTATTGCGGTCAGCATCAGTACGCTTGCCCAGCTCGGTGAAATAAGCTTTGCCGTCTTCATCATAATCCCATGTAACCCCTTTCGGGCCGTAATCAATCGTCATCCGTCCCTCCGGAGTACAAAGCCAATTGATTATTTCCATGCACAGCTCCGGGTACTGAGTTTTTGCGCCAATTGACCAGATCCGGTTCATTCCATAAATATTTAAGCCATAGTTAATCGGTTTTGCTTCTTCGGGAGCAAACGAAAGCATGATTTTACCTTCGTCAAGATGATCCAAGGTGTTGTATCTGTCTTCGCCGGCCCAGCTAAAGATGGAGAATAAAGTTCCGCCATTTTCTAGCTTTGGCGCCATCGTATCAAAAGTATGGGTGATTGAGTCAGGATCAAGCAGCCCGCGCCGATGTAGGTCATTAAAAAACTCAAGCATTTCGATATAAGGGCCGCCTTCCATCAAAGCCGGGAAATATTCGCCGGTTTCAGGGCAATAAAGACCCATGTGGAACTCATCATAACCATAATAAGCCGTTGCCATTGATTTTGGGTACATTGCCATCGTCCCATCCCAATTGCTCCAAAGTGAAACCGCATAAATCGGGTTGCCGATATCATCAACCTCTTCATAGTCGCGCATTTTTTCTAAAACATCAGCAAATTCCTTTAGGTTCTTCATGCTCGGATAGCCGATTGCGCTATAAATATCCCACCGGAAACACCAAGTATAAAAGAATGAGCCAATATCACGGGCATTCGAAGCGACATTGTGGCCAAATCCATACAAGGTCGGGACTCCCGTTTCCCGCTCTGAAATGCCGCGGTTTTTACTTAATGCCGGTTGCATATGTTCATTAATATAAGGACCAAACTCAACAAGCAAATCCTCATCATCCCAATCCCATAACAAACCTTGCTTAAAAGCGTCAATATACTTTTCGCCATCAGCTCCCCAAACAACGATGTCGCCCAAATCCCCGGCCGCCATCCGTGTTTCATAAACGCCGTCTTCGTCGGAAATAAGAATAATCTCGACATTGAATTTTTCCAGCATTAACTGGGCAAACCAGCCGACCATTTCACCATTGTAATTTGCCAAATGGCTGTAAACCGTCAAGGTGACCTTTTCGCCCCTTCTTCCGCCGGAATTGCCGCAAGCAGTAAGCAATGACAGCGACAATGACATGACTAGCACTAAGCAAATCAATTTCTTAAATTTTTTCATAATAACCTCCTATCGTTTTTAATTTAGCCCTTAACTGCGCCTAACATAATGCCTTTGACAAAATGCCTTTGCATATAAGGATAGACTACCAAAATCGGCAATACTGTCACCATCGAAATGGTGTAGTTGATGACCCTTACGTTCGTGACCCCGGCTAGGGCAGCCGAAGCCTGTGTATTCCCGCCGCCGGATTGCATCATCGCCGCTAGATTGCTTGAGCGGTTAAGGTAGACATATAACCGATGCTGCAAAGTATGAAGCTCCGGCGCATTATTCATCAGAATCAGCGAATCAATAAATGAATTCCAATGGCTTACCGCGCCGAAGATGGCAATTGTCGCAAGAATCGGCTTGCTAAGCGGCCAGATCAGCTTCCAGAAAATAGTCATCATGCCAGCCCCGTCAATATGGGCGCTTTCTTCAAGCTCGGCAGGAATTGACTCAATATAGGTTTTGACCAAAATAATATTAAACGGCGCAACCAGCCCGGGAATAATATAAGCCGTAAAAGTATTAGTCAGCCCAAGCATCATCATGGTCAGAAACCACGGAATCAATCCAGCGTTAAAATACATCGTGATAATCGTAAAGCGATACCAGAATTTCTTGCCCCACATAACATCTTTTGTCATCAGGTAAGCAATAAAACTGGACGCAACGACCATTACCGCCGTCCCAAGCACTGCCCGGCCGAACGTTACGAGCAAGGCGTTTCCGATTTCGCGAAGCTGCAAAATGGCAATGTAATTATTAATATGAATGCCCTCGGGATAAAAATTAATCAAGCCGCGGCTGACCATCATATTATCGGAAATCGTATTGATAAAGATATAATAAAAAGGGAAGATACACAACAAGGTAAATAATCCAAACACCGTGTAGTTAATCGTATTAAAGATAATGTCACCAGCGGTTAATTTGAATTTTCGCCTGTTAGCGTTTAGCATTTCGGCTTTTTCATCGCGCCGTTCCTGTTTTGTTTTTCCAAACATTCAAAGTACCCCCTTTCTATATAATGCTTTCGCCGCGAATCCATTTAGAAGCTTTGTTCGCAGCAAATAGCAAGGTAACGCTGATAAGTGATTTCAGCATTCCGACCATGGTTGATATTGAAATTAGGCCATTTTCAATCCCGCGCTGGTAGATATATAAATCCAGAACGGTAATCCTTTGGGTATTGGTCGCATTTTCAAAGACAAAATACTGATCCATCCCATTGTTCAAAATCCCGGCAATGCTAAGCAGCAAGAGGACAAAGAAAGTGGACATCAGCCCCGGCAGGGTAATATGCCACATTTTTTGGAAACGCCCCGCTCCGTCAACGGTTGCGGCTTCATAAAGCTGCTGGTCAATCCCGGCAATCGCGGCGATATAGATAATCGCACTCCAGCCTAGGCCTTTCCACATTCCCCAGCCCAGCATTTTTATCCAAATAGCATTGTCACCCATCAAGTAATTCCGCCCTGGGCCATCAAGTGAACCCATCGCGGCAAGCAAGCTGTTGACAAAACCATCCGTTGAAAAAATGGCAAACGCAATGGCATAAACCATAACCCAGCTGATGAAATTGGGGATTGTCGTCAGAGTCTGGACAAAGCGGCGGAACGGGCCATTACGGATTTCGACCAGAAAAATAGCGAACGCCATTGCAACCCAGCTCGTGCTTAACCCAAGGGCGCTCATGGCCAAGGTATTTTGCAGGACCCTGACAATATCCCTTTGCGTGCCGGGGTCATTAACCAAGAAAACAAACCATCTGAAACCAACGAAGTCATCCATCGTGATTGGTTTTCCGGCTTGGTACTCAACAAAAGCAGCTCGCCAGCCCCATAGCGGGAGATAAGAAAAGATGAACAGCAAAGCGGCAAAAGGCAAAAACATCAGGAAAACCCGGTATTTTGCTTCTATTTCAAAAACTGCTTCCTTTTCTTCGTTTCTTAAGAGCAGCATTTGGATAAGTGACCCAACAATTAAAGTTGCGGAAATGGCGCAGTATAAAAAGAATCCGTTCGTAAGTGCCGGGGAAAGCCTATCAAAATCACTTTCGCTGGCGTTCATTTGCAAATAGGCAAATAAAATGCCCGCTAAGCCAACCGCTTGGGTTGCTCCGCCAATTAAACCGAAAAGATTTCCTCTTTTTTTACACTTCATATTGCCGACTGAAAGGCAGCCGCAAACGCAGGCCAAGCAAATCCCAAGGCAAATAATCATGCTCGAAATAAATAAAATTACAAAGTTTGTTTCATTAACCCAGCCGCGGTTTAGTTCCCTGCCCAGTTCAGCGATCAAGCTGTTATAAGCTATCGCTGATGTGAATAGCGACATATTCCGGTTGATTCGCTCCGTCAGCCGCGCTGGATTTATCGCCGGGAAAAACATCATCGCAACTGATAAGACAATTAAAAGCCGCAAGACTATGTATATGCTCCGTGAAGCTAATGATTGTTTCATATTTAAACCATTTCCCTCCCAAAGAGTTTGCATAAAAGGGTACCCCAAAATTGCTTTTGAGGTACCCTAAATTAGAATCGGTTAGCCATTCTTTTTCTTTTTGGAGATAACTATATACGCAACGCAAGCAATAGCAAGGACGGCGATAACAATAATGATAATGAGGGTCGTATTGTTATTGCTTTCGGCTGCCACAGGTTCCGGGGCAGGAGCTTCTGCCGGAGGAGCCGCTGGGGCTTCTTCTTGTGCCGGAGCTTCTTCGGCGACGCTATTCCAGTCAAAATCAGAGTTGTAGCCAGTGCCTTTAAGGGTAAAGACAACTTTGATTTCATCGTTAGGAACAAGCCTTGATGGCATTACAACAGGATTCTCAAGCGTTCCTGTTCCCCAAGTATTAACTAATTCGAGACGCAGCCTGCCGTTTCCTTCGATGTCACCGTATTTGATGTTATCGTTATTGATTCCGGAGACTAATGAACCGTCAACATAAACTTCAACAGATACTTCGGCATCAGTCCCGGTTAATCCGTCTTCTTCCCAAAGTGTTCCGGCAAAAACCATCGCTTTGCCTAATTCTTCGATATCAACAAGGAAGACAAGGCCTGATTCATCGGGGATTGCTTGGCCGATACCTCCGGCTTGTTCGCGGGTAATTGATACTTCCCAGACACCGTCACCAAGGATCATCGTGTCATTGCCAACGCCAGGGGAAAAGTTTGACCATTCGCCGCCGCCATTATCTTGGAACATGATGAAAGCATTAAAAGCTGTCGGGGGTTCATAATCTTCTTCAACTTCACCGCCGCCAAAAGGAACACCTTTTACGATTGTGAAAGTTACTTCAAACGAATTGATTTCGGGGAAATCATTTGCAATCGGGGTCGGGGTAACATCGCCAAAGCTTCCGTCTTCGGTAATGCCCTCAGTTACTTCTTCAACCCATTCATTATAAAGGTTGGTGCGGATATTGCCTTCTTCCATATTGGAATAGGTAGTGCCGACTTCCACATCATCACCGTTTACTTTGACAGAGTCAATTTTCATAAAAGCGCTTGGGAATGCGACTTCACCGCCAGCTATTTCAACGCTGGTAAAAGCGATTCCGGCGGCTGGCTCGTCAAATTCGAGGCCAACAGTATAAGTGCCATAGCCAGAAACATCAACGTTCGTGCGGGTAAAGCCGTCACCGGGGTCAAAACCCCAGGCACCGACCGCCCAGTCGCCGCTGGCGAATTGGATATAAGCAGTTCCTTTGGGAAGTTCCAAAGTAAAAGTTACTTCAATTGAGCTGATTCCGGCAATGTCATTTGCCAGCGGAGTCCAAGTCACATCATCTGCTCCGTTGGTACGGGCATCAGCCGGGAGTTCGCCAACCCATTCATTATAAAGGTTGGTGCGGATATTTCCCTCTTCATCGTTGGTATAGGTCGAAGCAAAGTCAACTTCTTCGCCGTTTACCTTGACTGAATCAATGTTCATGTAAGCTCCGGGGTATAATGCTTCACCGTCAGCTATTTCAACGCTTGAGAATGCAATGCCGTCAACCGGATCTTCAAATTCAATCCCGACGGTATATGTTCCCTCACCGTTGACAGCGGCATTAGACAGTAATGCACCTTCGCCGTCATCACCGCCCCAAGTCTGCACCGACCAGTCCGCGCTGGCAAACTGCATGAATGCTGTTGTTTCGTTTGCGTTAGCATCAATGCTAGGTATTAATGCTAATGGCGAAAGCAATGCCGCCGCGCTAACGAAAGCGATTAGTTTCTTAAAAATCTTTTTCATTTTATTTCCTCCTATTGATTTATGGGACTTTAATCCCTACACATCATTATAATTATAGTTCTTTTGCGTTGCCAAAAACACCAGTAAAATTTGACATTTTTTACATCAATAATTAGATATATTTGCGCGGCAAAATAAAAAACACAAACATTTCCCAAAAAGCTCTAAAGTCTTTGGGAAATCGTCCGATATTAATAACAGAGAATAAAGTTTAGCACCGCACCTAAAGGAGACATATATGCGTATAGAAGCTTATACACAGGTACAACAGGCATATAAAGCCACCTACACGAACAAAGCTGAAGCAAAGCCTGGCGTAACGAAAACTGACAAGGTTCAGATTTCCAGTATCGGAAAAGATATCACAACGGCGAAGCAAGCGGTTAAAGAAGCCGCTGATATTCGTGAAGACGTTGTTGCGCCGATCAAAGAAAAGGTAAATAATGGCACTTATGATGTCAGCGCCGCCAGTTTTGCCGACAAGTTATTAGAAAAATTTGCCGGATTTTAGACAGAGCTTTCAGTAATTTCAGGTATTGACCTGTTGATTCTATTATGAAAGGTTGGGATTTTTCGTGGCAAGTTTGATAGATAGCCTTATTGAAGTGCTGGAAAATATTGGAAATGAATATGAAAACTTGCTTGGTCTGTCCATGAAGAAAACGCCGGTGATTATCGCCGGCGATTTAAATCAACTGGCTGTTATCACGGACGAGGAACAGCTAATCGTCAGCAAAATCAATAAATTCGATCTGCAAATGCAAAAGACTTTAAAAGAAATTGCCGGCGTAATCAACACGGATGTTAGCGAGCTTGATCTTATGGTTATCATTGGTTTTATGGGACCAAAACCAGAAGAGCGGCAAAAGCTGGCCGTCATTCATGACAAATTGAAAAGCTTAGTAATGCAGGTTTCCCGGATCAACGACCAAAACGGTGAGTTGATTAAAGATGCCCTCGAAATGGTTCAATTTGAAATGAATATCCTGCAATCAACAAAATCTGCCCCCGAAACCGCCAATTATGACCGCAGCGCGTATAATGCCGGAAGTGTCATCGGGGTAGCGGCAAAAGGATTTGACGCCAGACAGTAGCAACAGTTATCAAACCGATTTTGATTGCGAGGTTATTTATGTCATTAATGGGAAGCTTATATATTGGTTCATCGGGTCTTAGGACCAGCCAAAACGCGCTTAATACCACCGCGCATAATATGGCCAACGTTGGAACTCCGGGTTATGTCAGGCAGATTGTCCAACAAGGCACACGTTCTTTTAATACCATTTCAGTCAATGGTTCAGCCATTGCCCCCCAGCAGTTAGGAATCGGTGTTGCTTATTCAGAAACAAAAACCCAGCGCGATTTATTTTTGGATAAATCTTTCCGGAAAGAGTCAGGCCGGAGTGCTTTTTATGAAGTATCAACCACGACCTTAGAAGAAATTGAAAATCTTTTCCAAGAATTAGATGGTGAAGCTTTTGCGAAAGCACTTGATAATCTTTGGCGTTCAGTCCAGGACTTGGCTAATGAGCCGGACCAGGCTTCACGCCAGAGCATTTTTGTCCAGCGAAGCTATGAGTTTTTATTACGTGCAAGCTCTGTTTACCAAGGCCTGGCTGATTATCAGGATAATGTCAACCAAAGTATCAAGGATGACATTGACCGGATTAATGAAATTGGCCACTCCATCAACCAGCTAAATGACCAGATCAGACGGATTGAAGCAGCAAATGTCGAAAAGGCCAACGACCTCCACAATATCCGCGACCGCTTAGTTGATGAGCTTTCAGTTCTTGCTGACATTTCATATTCTTATGACGTTTTCGGCAACATCAACATCAAAATCGAAGGGAACGATTTTGTCAAATCGGATTCGATGAATGAAATTTCATTACATACTGATTCGGTGACGGGATTTTTTACGCCTTACTGGCGGACTCTTGCCACTACTTATTATGATGTCTTTGGTGAAGAGCAGATTGATATTGAAAGCGCAAAAGTTTTTAATGTAACCCAGACGATTTCATCAGAAATGAATACCGATATCGGGCAGGTCAAAGCAAGGCTTCTTGGCCGCGGCACCCATCGGGCGGATTATCAGGATATTGCGGTTTCTGACCCAAACCATCCGGAATATGACCCCGAAAGAGCGGACCATTACGACCGGAACATCTCACAGTCCATCATCATGAATATGCAGGCCCAATTTGACCAGCTGGTTAATAAAGTAGTTGAGGGGATTAATGCTATCCTTAGGGAAGCGGCGGTAGAAGCGGAAACCAAAGACCCCGGCTCAACTTACATGAAAGACGCTTACGGAAATTATTTGCAGGTCTTTACCAAGATTGCCGAGACTGAGCCGTTTTCAGTCAAAAATACCCTTATCAACAATGATTTGCGCCAAGCTCCGACCTTGCTTGGCTTCCAGTTAGATGACGGCCAGACCGATTACGAGACAGCGAAGAAAATCAAAGAGCTTTTTGACAGCAAAGAGCATACTTTAAACCCCAATGTCCAGACGAAAATCAATATTGCCGGATATTATAACGCCATGATTTCACAGGTCGCCAATTCCGCGTCAGTATACCGTGAAATAACCAAAAATCAACAGCTTACCGTTGACCAAGTTGATGCCGCAAGGGAGATGGTCATTGGTGTTTCAACTGACGAAGAGCTTAGTTATATGATTCAGTTCCAAAACGCTTTTAATGCCTCAAGCCGTTATATCAATGTCATTAGCGAAATGCTCGAACACCTTGTTTCAACGCTGGGGCGTTAGTAAAAGCCTTGCCCAACTGTTTTTGAAAGACTAACTATTAAATGTCAATACCTAAAATGAAATATTTTCAAATAAACTGCTTAGCAGCATAGATAAAACGTACCTTGATAATTGCATGACAAACAAAGCACCTCTATGAGCCGCATGGAAAAGATTTTATTGAAATTGTTCCTTTAGCCCCTCTTGATGAACGGCTGATCAGTTTTCACAAGATGA
>Ga0099364_10009637_pt1 | contig 13383 bp, 15 predicted proteins | sample TergutTh196P3_FD_73070 | JGI IMG/M metagenome (GOLD analysis project Ga0099364, IMG submission 73070) | Microcerotermes parvus P3 segment gut microbial communities from Pointe-Noire, Republic of the Congo - Th196 P3 | ecosystem: Host-associated > Arthropoda: Insects > Digestive system > Gut ...
CGTCACTCGCCCGGCAAACACCGCTTTATAAAATCCTCAAATAGAGGTAGCATACCTTCGTCAAGCATACGCTCAGGATGGAACTGCACCCCAAAAGCATTTCCGCGCTCCATAGCTTCAATGACAGGGCCGGCGCGCGCAACTGCTGTGAATCCTTCCGCCACGCCGTCTACACATTGGTGGTGGGTCGAATTGGTCTTTATCTGATTACCAAATAACTGATATAACCACGTACCCGATTCAATATCAATTTCATGTCGCGCAGCACTATTATTATGCACATCATTCGGCAAATCCAATAACGATGGAATATCCTGAATAAGGACGCCTCCCGTCGCTACATTCAGTACCTGCATACCCCGGCATATGCCCAGCACAGGTTTATTTACCCGAAGAAATGCACGGCATAGCTCCAACTCAGCCGAATCAAGGAGTTCATCAGGCGAGCCTGAAGCGGGATGGCTTTCCTGACCGAAAAAATGTGCCGCTATATCTTCACCGCCAGGCAGCAGTAAGCCATCATATTTCTCAGCTAACAAATCTGCGTTTTCTGAATCGCCGTTACGTATCATCTCCGCTAGTTGTACTTCATCGTCCGGGTGTACAGGAATGCCGCCTCCACGATGTATTGCTTCAATATATGCTTGACGACCACTAAACTTTGACCGATCCGTCTCATAGCGAGCCGTGATTATTATCTTTGGTTTCTCCTCAATTTTGTCGGTATCATCCTTTTTGTCGGCATCATCTTTCACCATCACGGTGGATTCGATAGTGCCGTCGTCAAGTGCCATATAAATGCCTGCCGGAAGTTCTTCGCCAACTCTATATGAACCATTGCTATATGAACCATTGCTGTATGAACCATTGCTGTATGAACCATTGCTGTATGAACCATTGTCATATAACTTAGTCTCTTCTAACAAAAATTCGTCACCAAATTTATCTTTCTTGTTTGATGGAACAGCGACGTATTCTGTGCTTGATATCGTTATCGTCTCAAGTTTTGTGTCAGTTGTAGCTATCTGGTCAGCTATCCGAGAATACGGCGGCATTATCGCCGGCTGATTCAGCTCAGTCACTGCGTCAGGCTCATGATTCCTACAAGAAACGGTTATAAATACTATTAACAATATGAAAAGCATTATGATAATTGATTTTTCCACGTCTATATCTCCACATTATTATTCTACATTATTCTATATTATTCTATCAATCATCAATAGTTACTGATATATTAAGCCACAATCTCAATACGATTCCCGTCAGGGTCGGCAACGCAACTTTCATAATAACCGTCTCCGGTTGTTCGCGGTTCGCTCAAAATCACATACCCATCTATGCAGAGCAGTTCAGTTAAGATGTCAACTTTTTCAATATCTCCAACCCTAAAAGCAATGTGAATATACCCCAAATGCTCATTGCTATTGTCTATTTCGGGTAAATCCGGCTTGGACATGATTTCATATTGGCAACCGCTTCCAAATGTTAAAAAATATGTTCGAAGCCCCGTTTTTGGGTTGTGATATTGATTGTTCGCGACCGCCCCAAAGTATTTCTCGTAAAACGCCTTCGTCGTTTCTATGTCATGGACATATGATGCGATATGGTTTATTTTCATTTAATCACTCCTATACAGTGCATAACACATGGGCACACGGGGCTTAGGCTTGCGGGGCTTAGGCTTGCGGGGCTTAGGTTTGCGGGGCTTAGGCTTGCGGGGCTTAGGCTTGCGGGGCTTAGGTTTGCGGGGCTTAGGCTTGCGGGGCTTAGGTTTGCGGGGCTTAGGTTTGCGACGCACAGGCACATTCGTTCCATTAAGAAGTCACTTCTCGCGGCGTTTGAGTATAATCTCCGCAATCTCAAAATCGATTGGCGTAGTTATTTTGATGTTTTCATACGAACCCATAACTATTGCCACCTCGTGGCCTATCATTTCAACCAGGTAGGCATCGTCGGTGCCCCTTGCCCCAGTCTCTTCAGACCTTTTCAACGCCTTAAGAAGCAAACCCTTCTCAAAACACTGCGGTGTCTGCGCAGACCAGAGGTTTCCCCTGTCTATTGTGGATTCTATTATGCAATCGCAATCATACTCAGTTGCGATCCCCTGAGCTTGCGCTGACATCTTTATTGTGTCCGTCACCGGGGTTGTGGCGCCTGGCATCTTTATTGTGTCTGTCACAGGAACTGCGGCGCATGACGCTTTTATTGTGTCCGTCACTGGGACTGCGGTGCATGATGCCCCATACTTTTTCGCTGCCGCAATCCCGTCCAGTATAATGCGCTGTTCAACGAGCGGCCTTACCCCATCGTGTATAACCACTATACCATTGCTGGGGTTAGACGCCATAACGCCGTTGAATACCGACGTCTGCCTATCCCTTCCTCCCGGTGCCAGGCATTTCACCTTCGAAAAGCAGTTATTGCCCAGCACTTCCCTCTTACAAAAATCCATATCCTCGCCGGACACAACAACTATTATTTCCCCAATTTCATCGGTCCGCTCAAACGCGTCAATAGCCCACGCCAGCATAGGCCTCCCATTTAGCTTCATAAACTGCTTCTTAGTCTGTGAACCCATTCGAAGGCCGTTTCCTGCCGCCACTATAACGGCGCTAGCCGTATTCATACCCCTACCGCCATATTGCCTTTTTTATTTTTTTTTGTGATTGGTTTTAAATACTTGAGGGCGTCGTCTACTTTGGGCTTTGCAAATATCATCCTGCCTGCCGCAGTCTGAAGCACGCTCGTAAACGTGACGGGAATGGTGTACCCCAGATAGGGCTTGCCCCCCTCGACAACTATCATTGTGCCGTCCACAAGATACGCAATGCCTTGCCCCGCTTCCTTCCCGCCCTTTATGATTTCAACTTCAAGCTCCTCTCCAGGCAAGGCAAGCGGCTTTATCGCATTGTTCAGCTCATTGATGTTTAAAACCCTTACCCCTTGAAAAGACGCGACTTTATTGAGATTGTAATCTGTCGTCAAAATGTCGTAACGTTTCTTTTTTGCCAGATTGACCAATTCGGCGTCAACCTCGACCCCAACCGGCAACTCGGTTTTTTCAATGGTAATCTGATAACCAAGCTCCCTTTGAATATAATTGAGGACGTCGAGCCCCCTTCGCCCCCTGTTTCGTTTTAGGCTATCAGGCGAATCCGCGATGTGCCTTAATTCAACCAGAACAAATTCCGGAATGATAAGCTCCCCTTCAATAAACCCCGTCCTTAGTATTTCGGATATTCTTCCGTCTATTATGACACTGGTATCAAGAAGCTTTGGCTCATTTCCGTAGCCCTTTCCATTTTCAAATGAATCGGTTATGTCATGCCTTTTCCAATAAGCAACGGACAATCCCAAATACGCCATGAAAAAATTTATACATATGGTAAAGGGAAGCCCGAACCACCTGACGCTGGCAAGGGGCCTCGTCATGAAATAAGAAACAGCGAACCCCGCGACAATTCCGATGCTGCAAATGCCTATCTCGAATATCGTCAAGCCCGTCAAAATCCCTTCCACTACCTCATAAAACTTGTCCAGTGCATTTATTATCTCGCACGCCGAGAAGAAAAAAACAACCGCAAGAAAGGCGGCGCACACGGCACCGACAAAGTTCACAATGAACAGGTCGGCCACTCCCGCCAACAACAACAAAGACCTCACAGTAACATATCCCGTTACAGCGCCCGTAACTGATAACGATGCCTTAAGAGTTGATTTCAAGCCCTTTTCTCTCTCCTAACCGTATATAATTGTTACTGTAGCAAATCCACCACCCAGACACTTTGTTAATCAACAGTCTCGTTTAAATTAATGCATTCATCTATAATAACTTCAATATCCAACTGGTCAGTCCCTTTTGCCAGAACAAGCTCGCTTATTAGAATCTGCTTTGCGCTGCTAAGCATTTTTCTTTCGCCCGTGGAAAGCCCTTTGTTTTTTTCCCTCAGCATTAGGCTTCTAACAACATCGGCAACCTCGTAAATGCTCCCGCTCTTTATTTTCACCATGTTCTCCCTGTAGCGCTTGTTCCAGTTCGTGTTGATATTAACGCTCTGATCCTTAAGAACCTCTAATACTCCATCAATTTCGTCAATATTAATAATACCCCTAATACCAATATTAACAACGTTATGGGTAGGGATCATAACTCTCATATCTCCTAATGGCATTTTTAAAATATAATAGTCTTGTTTTTGTCCAAGAAATTCTTTTTCTTCAATGGACTCAATCACACCAGCCCCGTGCATTGGGTAGACTATTTTGTCACCAACACTGTACATACCAGTCCTCCAGCAGAAAAACGCTGCCAAAACTACCTCATTTGTACGCAAAACACGTTTTCGGCCCGTATACATATACATGATTTCTCGACCATATTATACATCAACTTAATCTGGTTGTCAAAACAACATTGCAATTTGTTTTCAGAATTATTGCAAATTGTTGTCGAATTGTTGTCGTAATTATTGCAAATTTTTGTGGCAACCATGAAAATTATTATTAAATCATTCCAGATTGTTAGTTGACTCTTCTATCCCTCGTTGTCTCTTGCCGAGCATATATTCAATCGAATCGACAAGGGCTTTCCAGCTAGCCTGAATAATGTCTGTAGACACACCTATCGTCGTCCACGTTTCCACCCCGTCCGTGCTTTCAATCAGCACCCTGACACTTGACCCTGTCGCGGCGCTTGAGTCAAGCACCCTAACCCTGTAGTCTGTCAGCTTCATTTTCTCAAGCTCGGGGTAGAAGCGCTTCATTGCTTTTCTTATTGCCCTGTCAAGGGCGTTCACCGGCCCGTTCCCCTCTTCGGCTGATATCTCCTCCTGGCCGTTCACCTTTATTTTTATGATTGCAACAGAGTCAACGCTGTTGACAGAAGGCTCGTTCACTATCACCTTAAACTCTGTCAACTCAAATGAAGGCTCGTATTTACCGAGCAGTTTCATAACCTCAAGCTCAAAGGAACTCTCCGCCGCTTCGTAGTGATAACCTTTATGTTCAAGCTCCTTCATGCGGGCGGCTACTTTCGACAAAACAGGCGAGTCCTTGTCAATTGACGGGTCTATTCTTTGCGCCATTCTAGTAAAAGCGCTCCTACCCGATACCTCGGACATTAGGGCGCTCCTTGAATTGCCCACAGTTTCTGGGCCAATATGCTCGAAAGAAGCCGTATTCTTACAGACTGCGTCAATATGCATGCCCCCCTTGTGAGCAAACGCCCTCTTCCCAACATATGGCGAGCTTTCGTCAAGAGGTATGTTGACAATCTCGCTAACGAATCTTGACACATACGAAAGGTTTTGCATGTTTTCTTCTGGTATGCATCTATAGCCCATTTTCAGTTGAAGATTTGGAATTATTGAGATCAGGTTTGCGTTTCCGCACCGTTCACCATATCCGTTAATCGTACCCTGAACCTGGGACGCGCCGGCATTGACAGCCGCTATGCTGTTTGCTACAGCCATCCCAGAGTCGTTGTGGCAGTGAATGCCAATTTCTCCCTTGCTCCCGAATATAGACGCTATCCTTTTTGTGGCCTCCCCTACAAAATCTGGAAAAGAACCCCCGTTCGTGTCACATAGGCAAATTTTCCGCGCCCCAGCTTTAAACGCCGTTTTTAAGCACGCCAAAGCAAACTCGGGGTTCGACCTGTAGCCGTCAAAAAACTGTTCGCCCTCAAAAAGCACCTCGACGCCACATCCAACAAGGTACTCGATTGTGCTACGGATCATGTCAAGGTTGACATTGTTCGTCGTTTTAAGGACCTCTCGGACATGAAAATCCCAACATTTGCCAAATATCGCAATATGCTTAAGCCCCGTTGACAACAACGTCTTAATATTTACGTCTTCTTCAACCCCAACATCCACCCTGCGCGTGCTTCCAAAAGCAATCAGCTTTGCGTTTTTGAGCGCTATCTTCTTAGCCCTGTCAAAGAACTCAATATCCTTAATATTCGAGCCGGGGTTCCCAGCCTCAATATAATGGACACCGAACTCGTCAAGGCATTTCACTATTTTCAGTTTGTCCTCGACCGAAAAAGACACGCCCTGCATCTGGGCGCCGTCCCTTAACGTCGTATCAAATATCTCGATCTTTCTCTTCATAATCTCGTATAACCCCTTGAGGAGTTGTATGGAACAGTGTGGAACAGTGTGAAACAGTGTGAAACAGTGTGAAACAGTGTGAAACAGTGTGAAACAGTGTGAAACCCTGTTGAACTACGTGGAACTGCGTGTTTTGAGTGACTTTTTCGGGCCTGCTGTTGGGGCGGGCAGATGGCGCCCGCCCCCCACTTATTCCTACTTTATTTCGACTGTCGCCCCAACCTCTTTGAACTTGGCTTCCATTTGAGCCGCCTCGTCCTTGGTGACATTTTCCTTTACGGTTTTGGGGGCGCCGTCCACCAGGTCTTTGGCTTCCTTTAGCCCAAGCCCCGTCAGCTCCCTGACGACCTTGATGACCTTAATCTTTTCCGAGCCGACTTCTTTAAGGACAACATCAAACTCGGTTTTCTCTTCTTCAGCCGGGGCAGACGCAGCGTCGCCGCCACCCATCGGCATCGGCGCAAAAGCCATTGGCGCAGCCGCCGACACTCCAAATTCCTCTTCCAGTGCTTTTACCAGCTCCGACAATTCCAAAACTGTCAGGGTCTTTACGTCCTCAATAAGTTTCGTTACTTTTTCACTTGCCATTTTATCCTACCTCCGAATTTGTATTTTCTTTCTCTGCAATTGCATTTAGCACGCACACAAGCCCCCTGATATTGCCGTTAAGCACATTTACAAGGCCGCTTATCGGCGCGTTCAAACTTCCAAGCACCATACCCAGCAACACTTCCTTTGTCGGCAGCGACGCGAGCGAACCCACACCTTTTACGTTAATTACTTTGCCCTCGACAAACCCGCCCTTAATTTTAAGAGACTCGAATTTCTTCGCAAACTCTGTCATAAGCTTTGCGGGCGAGACTTCGTCTTTTTCGCTCGAGGCCAGCGCAGTTGGCCCTTTCAGATGCACTTCCAATTCGTCGAGGCCAACTTCCTTGATTGCGAACCTCGTCATTGTATTCTTTATTATGCGGTATTTTACTTCGGCTTTCCTAAGGCCCGCGCGCAACTCAGTATCCTGTGCAACGTTTATCCCCCTGTAATCTATTAATACAGCGGCTTTTGCTTTTCTAAGGTCTTCCACGATGCCATTTACTACTTCTTTGTTGCTCTCTAGCTTAGCTATACTTGGCAAACTTAATTCACCTCCCTTTTCCTCAGAACACATTCATTTAATTGTTCAACTGTCCAACTATTCAACTGTCCAACTGTTCAGCTGTTCAACTGTCCAACTGTTCAACTGTTCAACTGTCCAACTGTTCAACTGTTCAGCTATCCAGTTATTCAACTATTCACCTATTCAGTTCAAGCGCACAAACGCTACAACAAACCCCGTTGTGACAAACAGACAACGGGGCACAATGGCGGCACGAACCGCATCTCGTCGCCTCGGCTGGCGGCCCTTCGGCCATTAAACCCCGGCGCCTTGGGCAAGCCGGGATGCCTGCTGTCTATAGCAACATACTTTAGCTATGTTCAATGATATTTAATTACATCTAACTATGCTCAATTGTATTCAATCATGCAAAGCATTGTTCGATGTTGTCCTATACTCAACTATACTGCTTCTCCAACTACACCTCTAATCCATGACCCTCAGCGGGTTTACCCTAATGCCGGGGCCCATTGTGGAGGATACAACAACGCTTCTGAGGTATTGCCCTTTCGCGGCTGGAGGCTTTGCCTTAATGATTGCGTCCAACAGCGTCTGGAAATTTTCAATCAGCTTCTCTGCTTCAAATGAAGCCTTCCCTATTGGGCAATGGATGATGTTAGTTTTATCAAGCCTGTACTCTATCTTACCTGCTTTTATATCATTAATTGCTTTCGCCACTTCGAACGTAACAGTGCCTGACTTTGGGTTTGGCATAAGCCCCTTTGGCCCGAGGACCCTACCCAGCCTGCCTACGACGCCCATCATATCGGGTGTCGCAACAACTACGTCAAAGTCAAACCAGTTCTCCTGTTGTATCTTTGCAACCATATCTTCAGCGCCAACGAAATCCGCGCCGCCCTCTTCCGCTTCTTTAGCTTTGTCGCCTTTTGCAAATACCAGCACCCTGACAGTTTTGCCCGTCCCATGCGGCAATACGACGGCCCCTCTGACCTGTTGGTCGGCATGCCTTGAATCGACGCCCAGGCGAATGTGTGCCTCTACAGTCTCGTCAAACTTTGCCTTGGCGGTTTTCTGACAAAGGTCCAACGCCTCAGGCGGATTGTATAAACTAAACTTGTCAACAAGCTTTGCGCTATCCTTGTACTTCTTTCCTCTCTTTTTCACTAGAAACCCCTCCCATCTCGTGCGGTGCTTCGCGCAATTGCGCCAGCCCTACAGCTGTGCGCCAACAATGCGGCAAAAGTGCCGTGACAACACTGCCAATGCAACAACGCTTCCAGTAAAAGCGGGCATGCCTTGGCATGTATGCGCCCCTAATCCGCAACGGTGATCCCCATACTCCGCGCCGTGCCGGCGACCATTCTCATTGCCGCTTCAACGTTTGCGGCGTTTAGGTCAGGCATTTTTAGCTCTGCAATCCTCCTCAGGTCATCCTGCGAAACCTGAGCAACCTTGTCTACATTGGGGGTGCCCGACCCCTTTTCAATTTTGCACGCCTTTTTTAATAGCACTGCCGCCGGGGGAGTTTTTGTAATGAATGAGAAGGACCTGTCTCCATATACCGTAATAACGACCGGTATTATGAGTCCTACGTCTTTCGCTGTCCTTTCATTAAACTCTTTGACAAAACCCATGATATTGACGCCATGTTGTCCAAGAGCTGGTCCGACCGGCGGTGCTGGCGTAGCTTTCCCTGCGGGTATTTGAAGCTTTATATACCCTAAAATCTTCTTAGCCATGCTTCCACCTCCCAACAAATTCTGTACTGCTGTTACTGCATTTACTGTTGTTACTGCTGTTACTGCTGTTATTGCTGTTACAGCTGATATTGCTGTTACTGCTGTTATTGCTGTTACAGCTGATATTGCTTCTTCCCGTGTTGCTAATTTTAGCTGTTTTTGCTGTTTTTGCTGTTACCGCTTCTTCCCGTATTTCTATTTCTGCTGTTGCTACTTTGCTGTTGTCTTTATAGCTTTTGAATTTGGGCGAGCTCCAACTCTACTGGCGTTTCTCGGCCAAACATTGATACAAGCACCTTTACTTTCTTCTTCTCCATGTTGATCTCTTCTACCATGCCGATAAAGTTCTCAAGAGGCCCTGCAGCCACCCTAACATTGTCGCCAACCTCATAATCCACTACAGGCATGAACTCGTCAACACCCATAGCCTTGACTTCGTCGTCCGACAACGGTTCAGGTTTTGAGCCAGGCCCTACAAACCCGGTTACGCCCCTAGTGTTCCTCACAACATACCACGACTCATCGGACATAACCATCTTGACCAACACATAACCGGGGAATATTTTCCTCAAAGTAGCCTTTTTCCTACCATCTTTGATTTCAATCTGCTCTTCCATAGGTATGACTATATCAAGAATAGCTTCGTGCATATTCCTATTTTCGATGACTTTTTCAATATTGGCCTTAACCTTATTTTCGTACCCGGAATACGTATGGACAACATACCATTTCGCATCAGATACCTCAATGTTGTCATCCTGATCATGTATATCCATATGCTTTACTCTCCTGTCTGTTTCTTAAGAGGCCACGCTCCTGAAGCGGCGCTCTGCGGCAATTCCACACCAGACGCTATTTCACACCAGACGCGCAACATATGATTTTACAGGCCTACTTGAAGCGTTAACACCAGGAGCCTGTTTAGCCCAATATCCAACAAGCATATAAGCCCCCCCATTACAAGACAAACAAGAAGAACGGTAATAGTATAGTTGAATAACTCACGCCATGTCGGCCATGTCACCCTTTTAAGTTCAAGCCTGATTTCGCCCACATTCCTTTTGAGCCACTTTAGTGCATTTTTAGAATTCTTGGGCTTCTTTTCTTTGCTAATGTTATCTGTTGTAGCCATATTCCCTCCACATCTTGCGATATGCATCTATGCTGCGGCAAATTTGTTCCAACCATTTTTCAATAGCCGCTACGTTACTTCGTCTCCTTGTGCACTGTGTGCTTATGGCAAAACCTGCAATACTTTTTCATCTCGATCCTGTCAGGGTCGTTTTTCTTGTTCTTCATGGTATTGTAATTCCTTTGTTTACAATCCCCGCACGCCATAACGACTTTAACCCTCACTACCATCGCCTCCTCTAAAAACTGCCCCTGTAGAACTATTTTTTCGAAACAAAAAAAAAGCCCCCGAAAAGGTACTCTTTACTCTACCACAGGCCAAGCCCCCAGGTCAAGCGTTTTTTATCTTTTTTCGAGTAGCATTTTTTACCTTTTTTCGGGTAGCTTTTTGTAAGCTATTCTCGAGTAGCGTTTTTTATCTTTTTTCGGATAGCGTTTTGTAGCTTGTTACAGTTCACGGATGGTCCGTCATTGCGAGTGAAGCGAAGCAATGCAGTTCGAACAGGGAGAGGGGCTACGGCCGCTATGACCTATGGCTTGAAGGTCCTGATTTCAATGTAATCATCGAATTCAAAAAAGCTCACAAAGAAACAGACGACTTGGAAAAACTCGCCGGAGATGCAATAGACCAAATCAACAGCAGAAAGTACTATGCAAGCTTTCCAAAGAATGTGCCACTGTATAAGGTTGGAGTCGGGTGCTACAGATCGGAATGCTTTGTGACAACAATGCTTCATGGGTGAATGCAGTCTTGAGTGGCATACCCCAACCGGACCCTGAATACTCCTCCATTCTCGCCTCCATCAACGTCTGTCCATTCTGCCCAAGCGCCTGAGTTATGCATGTTTTCGATAACTTCTCCGCTCCTGGTCGCGCCGCTTCCAACCGTCGTTGTCAATCCCGTCAATCAAAGTATTCATAAAACTATAAATCCGATTGTATTATGCTAAATTTCGCTAACAATGAGATTCCGACCGTAAAGACACAAGCCGCCAATATCGGAACATATGCCGCATTGTTAAACTGCTCGAAAGCAAGGCCGTACAATGCCATTCCCAATGGCGCGGCACACCCGGCAGCAGCCATAATAATCCCCATGATCTTGCCTAATATTTCGTTTGGCGTTACTTTTTGCACAACGGTTATGACGAAAATTGACAATATTGTTGCCGTCGCCGTAACCAGCGCACTGAAAAACATCAGTAGCACGAATGGCGGCCAATAACCGAAACCGAGAATGAAGGGTGTAACTGAGAATGCGATTGGGAGAATGAAAACAGACAATACTAGAAGCAACCTATGAAGGCCGGACAGCTTTAGGTTTTTCGTAAGCACTCCGGTCAACACTGCGCCGATGATACTGCTAAGTTCCAAAATGCCCATACCTATGCCGTACATCCCCTCGCTGCTGTTCAGCGTAATCCTCAAAATATATGGAACCCCGACTATAAAGAGAGGCGACATAAACATGTTGAGCGCCGCCGCAAAAATAATGATCTTGAGGATTGCTGGTTTTTCCCTGACAACATAACGCAACCCCAACTTCATGTCATCTACGATAGTGGGTATCATGCCCTTGCTTCGCCCCGGCTTTGTGAACGGTATACGTATGAACACTTCCATAACCGCCGAAAGGAAAAAAGCCACACAGCTTGCCGTTACCAATGCGTTCAAGCCAATAACCCCGTACAAAACGCCGCCAAGTACAGGGCCGAGCAAGCCTGACAATGCGGCAACACCCATCACAATGCCGTTGCCGGACGCAAGTTTTTCCTCGCAGACCAAAACGGGGACACTGGATTGCACGGCGGGTTGGTACATCGAACTAATCATCGAGAGTAAGGCGAGAAAGATGCCAATTACGACGACAGGTGCATGACCCGCTCCAAGCAGAAATAACAAAACCAACACCACCGCACTGCTGGAAAAATCGAAAATCACCATCAGGTTACGGCGGTTGAAACGATCGGCAATCGCACCGCCAATTGGCGTGAAAAAAATGGCGGGTATTGCTGCTACCGCTATTAATAAGCCGAAAATATCAGCCCGCCCTGTGATATCAAGTACGTACAAATTCAAGGCGAAGCGCAATACCGCCGAGCCAAGGATAGAAACAACCTGCCCGATAACCACCAAATTAAAATCTCTTGTAAACAGTTTATTCTTCATTAGTCTTCCTTCTTTGCTATTTTTTACTGACTATCGGTAGCAGTTCGTTAATTGAAAAAGAATGCAACTCTGTCGTTGCTTTTAGTTTATCAGTGAACGAGCATACATGGCAAGCGTAGCAAGCGTAGCAATAAAGCTTCAAAAATTTTGACAATTGCGTTTTTTCATTGTATCCTTTTATAAAGCCAGTAAAAATGAGTACCTATTCGGCTCCATCTTGCCATACCGGCTTTAGCCCGGCGCTTGATTCGAAACCGAGGCGCGAACCCTGCACAATGGGCAAGGACCGGGTTCAATCCCAGAAACACCTTCATTATCTGAGGGATTGCTTCTTGGGGGCTAAATAGGCGATTTTGGGGGAATTAGAATTAAGGTGCCGAATCGGCATAAAACAACTATGAAGGAAGGGACTAAAATGGATTACGATGAGAGTAGAACCGAAGAAATACGCACCGCCAACATCAATTATTTAAATGGTTTTGAGGATCACCTAAAAAATAAAGGGTTATCAGCAAAAACAATTCGCACCCACATCGACAATGTTGACTTTTTTATAAATTATTTCTTGCTGAATTACGAGGTGCGTGATGTTACACACGGTTGTTACAGCATAGGGGAGTTTTTGGGTTATTTCTTTATTAAAAAGGCAATGTGGTCAAGCGTCAATGCCATTAAGTCGAATATAACAAGCTTGAAAAAGTTCTATAGTTATTTACTCGAAAAAGATATCATAAGTGATGAAGACTACCACTTTATGTGTGATATAATAGATGAAGATAAGAATACGTGGTTTGCTCGAATGGAGCGCTACGAAAACATTGATGACGACAATTATGATTGGTATTAATAAATCTGTGCAAAATTACTAAAATTATATTATTGAGACAGCTATTAGCTGTCTATTTCTTTATGTTTGAGAGGTTCTCTCTAAAAGGCGACAGTCTTGGCAATTCGGGTTGCGTTTACACGATTTGGGTTAAATCGTTGACAAAATTACCATATATTGTGTAATTTAGAGGTGTAAGTCAAACCCTGCCGGGTTCATCCGAACCCTGGAAAGCATATGCTAACCGATATAAAACTATAAAAATCTAAGCTGATAAATACAGAC
>Ga0099364_10009638_pt1 | contig 13383 bp, 8 predicted proteins | sample TergutTh196P3_FD_73070 | JGI IMG/M metagenome (GOLD analysis project Ga0099364, IMG submission 73070) | Microcerotermes parvus P3 segment gut microbial communities from Pointe-Noire, Republic of the Congo - Th196 P3 | ecosystem: Host-associated > Arthropoda: Insects > Digestive system > Gut ...
GTTTTAGAGACACCCTCGTATCCAGACCGCGTTTACTACCGGTGGTGAAAGGGACGAAATCCACATGGAGATGTGGCGTCGCCTCGTCCATATGCAGGTAGGCAGAGAATACTTTCAGATTCGGGTTACGTTCCTGAAAACTCCTCATAAACTCGTCCAAGACCTTCGATGTTGCCAAATCATTGCCACGGCGGGTATCAGAAATTTTCGCGTGTCCGCTTGTATGCGGAAATACTTTATTAAAGCTGTTCGCGTCTAGCCAACTTTCAAACTTTTGTTGATATGTGCTGTCCCAGTGGCCTTGCCACATAGAGTAGAAAAATGTCCCACTGGAAAGATGGTGGAAGTCATATTTGAACCTCTGGCATTTTTGAAAATGGATAAGTAGCGTATTTAAACTGTACTCCATCAAAATTACCTTTTTGCAATTCATTGAAAGCTATATCAAAATATCGGTGCTTCTGTTCAAGTAAAAAATGAGCTTTAACCAATTCGATGTTTGCGTCTCTTAGTTTATAGTATCCGCGTTCTGTTCTGTTCTCGATCCATTTTCTTTTTTGTAAATTAGGTGGATCTTTTCTTTCTAAATGCCGTTGACAGTACATTTCTTGTAAAAAGCAAGCATAAAAAAATAGTTGCGATATTACACCAAGGTCACTATTTGTATCAACTTTCAACTCAACGATATTTATTATTGAGCCTTCAAGCCCCCATAAGTCAACTTTCGAACCATCACTTGGTAATATTTTGGTTTTGTCTGTTGCATCATTATCAGAAAATAGGCTTATTGGGAGTTGATTGAAATACCTATCGACATTGACATGCAGCAACTCATTTGTGAAGCTACGCTTAGCATCTCGGATAAGGATACGTTCAACTTTAGCCTCTAAATCCGTGGAATCCGATGTTGATCGTGATGTATGAGCGCCTACACATAAATCATCGCGCATTATCACTTCGCGCCTAAATGTATCCACCTTTTTGCCTAATTCAGGCGAAGTTGTGAACCAGTCAAAGGCTTCTTGAAACCGCATGATTCGGTATAAAAAACGGTTGTAATGAAGACGCGCCGTATTGCTTTTTTTTGCTTCTCCAGTATCATTATCCGAAAGGATTATTTCGTTATATCCTTCGGATTTTAGAAATAATGCCCACGCTTCAAAAGCAGAATTATTCTCCTGCATATTGCCTGTGGTGCAAGTCTTGTTCATTTCGATAAGTGCAGTATCACCATCTTTATAAAACTGTATGACGCGCGGAAGATCGTCCCTTGATATTCTTAAAAAATTAGATCGCATGAGGTTCGTCCTCTCTTTCGGTGGGTGTCCGGTTGCACTACCGCATAACAAATCTCCTAGCCATATTCTATTATAAAAATACCATATTCGACATAGTTCGGCAACTCATAATGTCGGGATAAAAGTTGTAAAACAAAAATGTCCGCTGAACATTTTACACTTAGCGTTCAACGGACATTTCCTGTCTGCTTAGTTTTGCTCCCCGATACTGCTCAGATACCCAATGGTATCAAAGAGCCTTTCGGAACCTCAGAAATCCAGCATTTTCAACGTACTCAAGGCTTCACATTCCTACTCCCACTCCACAGTCCCTGGGGGTTTGGATGTTATGTCGTATACTACGCGGCTTGCGGAGGGGAGTTCGCTTGTGATTCTTGAGGAAATGCGGCTTAAGGCGGTGTGCGGAAGCGGGGTATAGTCGCAGGTCATGAAGTCGTCCGTTGTCACGGCTCTGACGGCGATTACTTTGTCAAACGTCCTGTCGTCCCCCTTTACTCCAACGGAGTTCGTGTCGGTCAATACGGCGAAGTATTGGTCCGGCTTTTTCTTCAGTTTGCCAATCTCCTCGCGCACGATGGCGTCGGCTGCGCGCAAAAGCTCAAGCTTCTCCTCTGTGACCTCGCCCATGACGCGAATTGACAGCCCGGGGCCGGGGAATGGTTGGCGGTTTACAAGGGACTGCGGCAATCCCAGTTTTCTGCCGAGTGCGCGCACCTCGTCCTTGAATAGGCCGGACAGCGGCTCTATGAGCTCAGCGAATGCAAGATTCTCGGGCAGCCCGCCTACGTTGTGGTGGCTCTTTATAACCGCGCCGTGCTTGCCGCCAGACTCGACTATATCGGGATATATCGTCCCCTGTGCCAAAAACGGAACATCGCCGAGCTTTAACGACTCCTCCTCGAACACCCGTATGAACTCATGACCCACTAGCTTGCGCTTCTCTTCGGGATCAGTCACCCCACTAAGCGCCGAAAGAAAACGTTTTTGCGCGTTTACGCGGATAAAGCGGAGCGCCCTCTTTGAAAATACCCGCTCAATCTCATCGCCCTCGTGGAGCCGCATGAAGCCGTGATCGATGAAGATGCAAGTAAGCTGTCTGGGAATTGCCTTTGACAACAGGCTCGCGCATACTGACGAATCGACCCCGCCCGACAGCGCGAGAAGCACTTGCTTGTCCCCTGCCTTCTCTCTTATAAGAGCTATTTGCGTTTCTATGTAATCGTCCAGCCTGTAATCTCCCGATGCTCCGCAGATATCGAACAAGAATCTCTTGATGATGTCGCGTCCGCCGTCGGTATGGTTTGACTCCGGATGGAACTGCACCGCGTAGAGATTCCTCGCGACATCCTCGCAAGCGGCGACGCATGCATCGGTCTTCGCTGTCTCCTCAAAACCTTCCGGCAGGCGCATGACTGCGTCCCGATGGCTCATCAGGGCGGGGAAGGGGGACGAGGGGTCAGGGGTCAGGGGACAGGGGTCAGCAGACGGGGGCGCGGTGGCTTCTCCGTTTTGCAAGCCAAACAATTTCGATGTGCGCAGCGGCGTAACTGGGACTTGGCCGTATTCGCCGACTTCGCCGGGCCTTACCTCCCCGCCGAGCGTGAGGCACATTAAATGCATTCCATAGCAGATGCCGAGCACGGGAATACCCAGCGAGAACAGTCCGACATCGCATTTTGGCGAATCGGGCGAATTTACGCTGTTCGGCCCGCCTGTGAGAATTATTCCAATGGGTCTCTTTTTGCGAATCTCGTCCGCAGTCATGTCTCCCGGCACTATCTCCGAATAGACCGACAGCCCTCTGACCGCCCGCGCGATAAGTTCCTTATACTGCCCGCCGAAATCGAGCACCAAGATTAAATCGTTCATATGCCTATCACCCTTTCATCCCAATAAATAAGCAGCTTTTGACTTGCAATGTCTGAATACAGAATCAAGCCGGGCGTTGCCGCGATGTGTATTACCGACTCCCAAGCTCTGTCCCCGTCGAGTACCGTTCCCAACAGATTGTCACTCGCAAGAATATGTTCGGGGCGAAACATTACATGCGGTTCGCCGTCGAAAACTGCGGCATAAAATATGTCTGACTCCACTATGTCTTGGAAAAAATGGCTGCCAAATGACAGCTCGGGCACTAATCCCGCCTTTGGATACGAAACCTCGCATATGGCTGTCATGTTGCAAAGCTCGCTGAAACGGACAGGCACGCCGAGCGACGGCGTCGTGGTTCCCCATCTGCCAGGACCCAGCAGCAGCGTGGTTTTCTCTTTCAGCTTTTGGTTGATCGTACCTATAAGCCGAGCAATCAGATGCTTGTCCCGCTCGGGTAGGTCGAGATATTCCTGAATTTTTATATAAACGACATAATCAAGCAGCCGCCTTACGTTGCCGCCCATAAACCCGCCCTCGGTGGACAGGAAGATGTCCTTCAAGTCCGGCATCGGGGCTTCGATGGCCCTGCCAAGCCCTTTCGTTTGCAATGGCCTGCATTGCAGCAGATTGAATCTGAAACCTCCGTCGTTGCCGAAGTTCACAGTGAACTCGATATCCACGGGATAATCGTATGCTTTGGACAGCGTTTTCAGCACTGTTCGGGTGAACTCGGGAAACTCCGTTTCGCTGAGCAGCTTCCTGAAATCCGCAATCTGCGGGGTTTTGTCAACTCTGCGCCCAAGCTCGCGCAACCGATTTATTTCCGCGCTATCCATACTGAAGAAAATGCTTTTATCAGTTTTCAAGTCAAGCTCCGCTAAATTATCAAGAGGAGCTTCCGACAGCAGATTCTCGCGCAAGTCTAATATGTCCGCTTTATGCTGCGAATACTTCCTTTCGTCGCCGTAGTTGACGGGCGGCCCTTTTGCGGGATGATCCAGTGGGACAAGCCGCGCATAATCGCCTGATACGCGGTCTACCGCACGGGTTCCAAGCCCGAAAACGATGCGCAGCATACCTGCGTCAGGGTCAATGGATTTATCCCAAACATATAGGTTAGAGGAGTTGCCGACGCCCGCGAGATGCGGGAAGAACATCCCCTCATAATGGTTTCCCGAAACACGTTGAATTAGTATTGCCATTTGCTCGTCTTGACTGGCCAGTCCTCGGTGTAGGCGATATGCCAATGCATCATCGTTCATCGTGCTGGCATATACGGTTCGCACAGCTTGCTCTAATGCCTCGCGGCGCTCCTCCGGCGTACCTTGGTTCGCGCAGAAAACGCTTTCGTATTTCCCCGCGAATGCGTTACCGAAGTTGTCTTCGCGCAGCGAGCTTGACCTAACGATGATAGGAGATTGCCCGAAATGCTCAAGAATCTGGATGAATTGCTCGCTTATGGAGTGGGGAAACTTGCCTTGCAGCATTTTCTCGCGCAGTTCCCCTGCAACGGCAAAATATCCGTCCGGCGTTTTCTGCTTGATGCGCAAATCCCACCATCCGTTTTGCACGATATATGTGTAGAAAACATCTGAACCGAGGTAGTAGGAATCATGCGGCTCCCAGTGGCGGTGTATCGCGTCTCCCGCGTTTGTCTCGAGTATTTTTCTCGCGAGGAGCATTCCGACGCTTTTTCCGCCGATGAATCCCGTTCCAATTTCCCGCCCTGCGATACCGAGGATATCCGCAAGCGAGAAATGCCTGATGGCAAGTTCCCTTATTCGCGGCTCTTTTCCAATCATAAGGCTAATGAGAAGACGCTTCATATCTTCTTGGGATTGTTCGTCTCCGCCAAGCAGCGCATGTGCGTTCTCAAGGGTGCGATGCCAGTTGTCCCCCTGCGGCATTTCGTTGCCTACTTGAGCGAAAAGCGTTGCGGCGTCTGCGCTTGACGTTATGGAGATGGCTTCGTCCCCCTCTATCAGATGCGGAAAGAACATCGTGGGGGAGTACCTTTCCCATACTTTCAGCGGATGGATATAAAGCTTGCCGTCAATGCCGTATACGTCAAACAATACTTGCGTGGTCTCCCTAATGCGGGCGACTGTATGATGGGTGTGCGCTCCTCTAATCAGGGCGAAGTATGCGACAGTGTCGAGCCGATATAGGAAAGGACAGGTAATGCGGAAGAAATTTCCGACCATCATGTCCGACCGCCAGCTTTCCAAAAGGTCGCTCAGACAGTCGAACACATAGAATACTTTTTCGCCCTCGCGTCCCACGATATCGTAGACATTCGCTGTGAATACCTCAAATCCCTCTGATGTATCGAGCGTATATGTGACGGAGGCCTCGCCTTCCTCAATCAGAGGAGGATGGCTTCCAAACCGAAAATAAACAAGTCTGCGCCCGTCCGCCTTAGTCTGCTTTATATACGGACGCACGACCTGAAGATAATCGTCGATGGATTGTACCTGCCAAACGACATTATCCCCCAACCGCAGCATGTCTATCGCATTATCAAGCCCCGGTATCCCGGTACCTGACCTGCTGCCTATCGCCATTAACAAAGCACATCCTCTCTATGTTCTATGTAAAGAAAAAATAGTTACAGGTCAGCCATACTGGGAAAAGTCGTGTTTGTGTTTCCCGGCAAGCGTAGGCATGGATGCCGGAGCGCGCGAGTGGGCGCATGGATGCGCCCTCGTAGCGAAAAGGGAAACAGAAATGCGACTTTTCCCCTGCACTGCACATACAGTACCGATACCTCCGTGACCAGTAATTACCGACTTTACAAATTGTTGTATTGAACTGTGATTAATAATGTGCTAGTATTGCTAATAAAGAAATATTGGAGGTTACTGAAATGCCGGATATTGCTGGAGTAAATGGTTTGCGGGAGAATTTTAAGGTCGTTGGAAAGCGTAATCTGCCGGGGAAGCTGTCGCACGCGCTTGCGACCGGCGTCGCAAAGTTCGGTGTGGATTACATACTGCCCGGTATGCTACACGCCAAGTTTCTCCGAAGCCCATATGCAAACGCTAAAGTAGTCAGCGTCGATGTATCAAAGGCGAACGCGATTCCAGGTGTCGCCGCAGTCATCACTTGGGAGGACGAGGAACTCAAAAACCTCACTACCCACGGCGAAGTGTGGGGACAGCCGAAACCCTTCCTAGATAACATTGCAGATCGCGAAGGGGTCGAAGTGGCTGTTGTCGTGGTCGCTGAAGACCCCGACATCTGCGACGAAGCAATTCGAGCGTTGGATGTTCAGTGGGAGGTTTATCCCCATATCGTTGATTTGCTCCATGGCAGGAGCGAGGACGCGCCCGTGATACGCCCTGACGAAAACCACCCGCCAAGATTCGGCCGCCGAACCGTGGACGACGACACGCCTGAGAAAAAAGGCAATGTATACTACGCATATATGAGCTCGGGGGACGTGGACGCAGGGTTTGGCGAGGCGGACCATATTGCGGAGTACAGCCTATACATGCCGGCATTCGCGGCGACATTGCCCAACCCTTCGGGTTCTGTGGCATGGTGGTCGCGTGACCCATACCAAGGAGAGGGCGACAACCTGCATATTGAAGGCGCGGTGCGCGAAAAACACGCAATCAGCGCGACATATGGCGTGCCCGACGAAAAAACCATTCAGGAAGGCCTGTTCATGGGCGGAAAATATTGTGACTGGGGCCTTCGCAAATCACAGGAGATAACGCCTTTTCTCGCCAAGCGCACAGGCAGGCCGGTCCGCTGCGTTAACACTCGCGAGGAAACATTCGATTTCATGATGAAAGAACGCTACATGTACATGAAAGTCGGATTCCGCAACGACGGAACGATAACCGCTGTCGAGGACTACTCTGTAGCCGACAATGGATCGCGCAGCAGCTCCGCGTTCGGCAACGTCGGCGATTTGACGCAAGGGCCTTACAATACGCTCCGCTGCGACAACATCCGCCAGAGAATGGAAATAATCGACTCAAACCGAGGAGTGATGTATGTATCCGGCCAGCACTGCCCGTTTAACTGGGATTCGATAACCATGGCGCTGCACCTCATTGCGGAAAAACTCGACATGGACCCCATAGACGTCGCACGGCTCAACCTGCATGGACCGACGTCAAAGGAGGATCGCGACCCTGTGCCAAGCTTTGATCTATGTATCGAGGCGGGCAAGAAAATGATGGACTGGCATTGGCATAAATCGGGCACAAAAAAACTGCCCGACGGGCGTATGCACGGTTTGAGCTTCCGCTATCAGATGAGCCCTCGTCATTCAGGCATGGATTATAAGTGCAAGCTCGAGTTCCGCGACGGAGTTGTACATATGCCGACGCAAGGTCCTCTGTTCGGGGCGTATGTCGTCGAATGCAATGCAATGGTGGCTGCAGAAGAACTAGGTCTCAAGTACGAAGACATTTGCATAGATTACGACTACCGCGAACCGTTCCGAGCATTTGGCGGAGGTTCCGACGGTACGACGGCTTCCGCATGGGTTATGAAAGAATGCGCCAATAAGCTTCGCAAAATGATACTCGAAGCGGCGATTGAATACGCGGAGAATCCGCCGCCCCCATTCAGGTTCATGGGCGCACCGCCCCCGCAGCCGGGTCCGTTCAAGGGTCTAAAGCCCGAGGATTTGGATATTGTTGACAGCAGAATAGTAATCAAAGCCGATCCCGAAAAGGGCGTGCCCATTAGCCATGCCACCGAGCAAAACCTTTTCGCCACATACACGGGCAAACCGCCGCTTTCCGTATGGTCGACCGGGGAGATGGGAAAGCAGCTTGACGTTATGAATACCGCATACTGCGAGGTAGCCGTCGACACGGAGACGGGCGAAGTTGAGATTCTGCGTTTCGGAGCAGCGGCGGACACTGGATTGGTGCTGCGCCCGATATCACTCGAGAGCCAAATCGATCAGGTCATGTATTTCAGTCAGGGCTGCCAGTTGCTAGAGGACTTCATATACGACGAGCGCACCGGCGTTCTGCTCAACAACAACATGATCGACTATAAGAAGCCCGGAATGCTCGACGCCGCGCCGGTTGAGCATCAGTTCATAGAGTCGCGCGGAAGCAATGGAGCCTACGGCGCCAGCGGCATCAGCCATTCCATGGCAAACACTCATTTGGTCGTAATAGCAATATACAACGCCATCGGCGTCTGGGTAGACCCCCCTGCAACTCCCGACAAGGTACTAAAAGCGCTGGGGGTTAGTTAGGAGTTAGGAGTTAGGAAGGGAGTTGGAGTTAGGCAGTTAGCATTCAAATTCGTGCAAAAAGTCACAAATTTCGTCATTGCGGCCTCCGAGCCGCAATCCCCCGATGTCTACAGGGTAGTGTGCGTCAAGACCGCACCATCAATACTGCCGCTGTTGCGGATATGCCTGTGCCAGCGCCGGTGTAGCCCATCTTTTCTTCTGTCGTCGCTTTGACGCTGATTTGGCTCGCATCGACGCCAAGGGCATCCGCGACCCTGTTTCGCATTTGCTCGATGTACGGCGATAGGCGCGGCGATTCCAGAACTATCGTGATGTCCGCGTTACCGAGGACATACCCTTGCAGATTGACCATTGCATAGACGGTCTCCAGCAGCTTTAAACTGTCTGCGCCGCTCCATTCTTCGTCGGTGTCGGGAAAATGCCCCCCAATATCGCCGAGGGCCAACGCGCCGAGCATCGCGTCCATCAGCGCATGGAGCGGCACATCTGCGTCCGAATGCCCGTCAGGCCCGAACTCGCAAGGTATCTCGACACCACAAAGCACGCACCGCCTACCATCCTTGAACCTATGCGCGTCAAACCCATAACCAATACGAATATCGCCAGACAACAATCGAAATACCCCCCAAGGCAGATTACAAATTACAATGTACAGTGTACAATGTACAAATAATGATGAGCAAGTGACAAGTAACAAGTAACAGGTAACAAGTAACAGGTAACAAGTAACAGGTAACAAGTGACAGGTAACTCCTGCCCCAAATAAATTGGAAAAGACCTCAGTCACGTCATTGCGGGCTTGACCCGCAATCCCCTGCGATCATCGGGGGGATTGCGGCTCGGAGGCCGCAATGACGAAATTTGTGACTTTTTTTGTACGAATCTGACGGCTAACTCCTAACTTTCAACTCTCAATTTTCAACTCTCAACTCCTTGCGCATTTAGGGTTGCTTCTGCTAAAACGATGTCTTCTTTTGTCGTTAGTTTGATGTTGCGGCGTGAACCTTCGGTTATGTGGACTGTTGCGCCAATCATTTCCACTGCTTTGCAGTCGTCCGTGACGTCGATTGACTTTCTGTTTGCGTTCGTCAGCGCCGCTTTTATAAGATCCGCATTAAAAACCTGCGGCGTCTGTATCTCATATAAATCATCCCTGTCAACCGTGTCCATGACGATATTTCGCTTAACCCTTTTTAGCGTGGAACTGACCGGCACGGCAGGAGCGGCGGCGTTGTGTCTCGCGGCGGCTTCAATCGTGCGCTCAATTATGCCTATGTCTATGCACGGCCTTGCGCCGTCATGAATCGCGATCAGCTTCGCTTTTTTTGACACTTCATAAACCCCATTGATGACGGATGCGAGCCTGCTCTGCCCTCCAACAATGATTTTCGATGCTTTGTCGAACTGCTTGCATATATCGCCAACACGCTCAAAGCAATCCTCGCGCGTAACGACGATTATCTCCTCGATATATCCGCAATCTTGGAACTTGGATAGCGTATGCGCCAAAACAGGCGCTCCGTTTATCTCAAAAAAAAGCTTATCCTCGCCGCCCATCCTCTTAGACGCCCCCGCCGCAGCAATGACGACAGAACAAAACGGAATCTTTGCCCCCCGCACTCTTTTACGCTTAGAAAAAAAAGCCATAAGCACCCCCCACGTAAAGTAACAAGTAACAGATAACAAGTAACAAACAATCACTGAATGTTACTTGAAAACTACATATTACCCGCTACTTGTTATTTATCCCCTGTCCATTGTTACTTGTTATCTGTTATCTGTTACCTGTTACCTGTTATCCGTTATTTATCCAAGCGCTGCGTTTATGCGCGATTCTACTTCTTCATAGGTGAGCTTCTTTGACAGGACGATTTCCGAAATAAGAATCTGCTTCGCTGAAAGCAGCATCTTGCGCTCGCCTGTAGAAAGGCCTTTTTCGGTTTCCCTCGTCATTAGTCCCTTGACAACGCGCGCAACTTCGCTAAGATCCCCGCTTTTGAGCCTTTGCATGTTTTCCCGATAGCGCCTGTTCCAGTTTGACGTCATTTGCGCGTCGATTTCCGGAATGGACGCCATCAGCGCGTCGGCTTGAGCCGAATCAACGATTGGCCTGACCCCAATTTGCTCGGTGCTTTCTGTCGGTATCATGACAACCATTCCGCCGGCAGGCATTTTGAGGATATAATACGTGCGCGTGCAGCCATTCATTTTCTTTTCTTCGATACTATCAATAATGCCCGCACCATGCATAGGGTGGGCAATCTTGTCGCCGACGCAAAACAACATAGCCATAAACCGCTCCCAATTTTCTCCAGAATAACCGACCTGATTAATTATACACCATAACCCCTAGAAATAGCAAGAATATTTATTTTTTTATTATAATTATACGCAACGCCCGGGAAACTCCCCGGGCGTTTGTCGTTACGTATCCTCTATGGCTGTTCGTCGTCCGATAGATCGTCGTCGGGTTCCGGCGGGGGCGGTGCGTCCGTGTCATATACAACGACGGGGGTATTGTCCATGTCTCTTGCATCAAACGCTTCCCTATCGGATATCGGCTGCGACGATGAATCAAGGAGCGCCCTGATGCTCAGCGAGATTTTCTTTCTGTCGAAATCTATCTCCGTAATCTTCACATCGACCATCTGCCCATCCGACAATACTTCCGACGGCAGGCCTATTCTGTGATCGGTGATTTGGGAGATGTGTATAAGTCCGTCCACTCCCGGGCAAATTTCCGCAAAAGCGCCGAAAGGCATCATCTTCACGATTTTGACGTTAGTCACATCGCCAACGGCATATTGGGTCGTGAACTTCGTCCAAGGATTGTCTTCGTTCTTCTTGTAACCCAGCGAAATCTTCCTGTTTTCCTTGTCAAAGGAAAGCACATACACCGAAACCTCGTCGCCCACCGACATGACCTCGGATGGCTGTTTGATGCGCGTCCAACTAAGCTCGGAAATATGAATCATTCCGTCAACACCGCCGATATCGACAAAGACGCCATACGAAGTCATGGATTTGACCACGCCGTCATATTGTTTGCCAACCTCGATATCTTCCCAAAGTTTATTCGACCTTTCGCGGCGCTCTTCGGACTGCACCGCCCGAATAGAACCGACCACGCGCCTTCTGGATTGGTTTACCTCGGTAACACGGAGCTTGACAGTCTTCTTAACCAGCTCCGACATCGGAGCGGACTTTGGCAGTCCCGTCTGCGACGCCGGCACGAATACGCGCACGCCCTTGACGTTGACAACGATTCCGCCTTTGTTCTCTTCGGTGACAAAACCTTCGACTGTGGTTCTGCTTTCCCTCGCCGCCTCAATCTCGTCCCAGTTCTTAATCGCGTCGAGACGCTTCTTCGACAGCATGATCATGCCTTCCACGTCGTTGACGCGCATGACGAACGACTCAATCGTGTCGCCGATTTTGACCACATCTTCGATTCTTGAGTCTGAATCGTCAAGAAACTCGCTGATAGGAATATAGCCCGACTGCTTTGCGCCCAAATCGACGGACACTTCAGTAGACGTGATCGTTGTGACTATCCCCGTAACCTTCTGACCTGTATGTAAAGTTTTTATGGATTTTTCAAGCATTTCCTCGAATGTTTCCTGCGACGCGGCAGCATCGGCTTGAGCGTCCTCATCGAGAATCTCGCCTGAATATGTTTCCGTGTCCACTGTAGCCGTTTCCTCGGCATCAACCGTAGCATACTCGGTATCAACCTCGGTTTCCGCTTTAACGACTTCCGATTCCGCTCCGACGGCTTCCGGTTCCTCGGCAAATGCCGTGGCATTATCGTTAATCGTTAACTCTTCATCATTAATCTCTTCAGGTTCCACTTTGACAACATCCGTGGCCTCTTCGGCGGCTTCGCGTTCATCGCAAGCGGCTTCCGATGATTCATCGAAATCCGATTTTCGCTGATCGCTCTGCGTTTCGATTTCCGGCGCGGCGGCGGGCACGTCTTCATGCGTCTCTAGCCCTACAACAGTTTCATCAAGCTTAAGTTCTTCGCTCATCTTTTGGGTGACCTCCTTAATTATCCACGCAGGCGTCGAAGCGCCGGCAGTGATGCCAACGGCATCCGACAAACGAATATCCGCGCCTTCCAGTTCTTTCGCGCTTTCAACAAAAAATACTCTCCGACAGTGTTCTTTGCAAATATCCGTTAGCCTGAGACTGTTAGCACTGTTCCTATCGCCCACGACGACCATAACATCAGCGATCTTTGATATTTCCTCAGTCTCTTGCTGTCGTTTGAGCGTGGCTTTGCATATTGTATCAAATATATTATAGTTTGTACACTCTTTTTTTATTATTTCAGCAAATGTATTGAAAATAATTTTTTTGTTTGTCGTTTGGAACACAAAAGACATCGGTTTTTTTGCATTTTCGCCGTCGGCGAGCCATGTCACAAACTCTTCGGCAGTCTCAAACACCTCGCATTCGCCGCACCAGCCCGCTATTGCGCGAACCTCGGGATGCAGGCGGTCTCCGACTATGATCGGCAAACGACCGTTTCGCTCTTCTTCGCAAACAATATCGTGTATTCTCTTGACATCGGGACATGTGGCGTCAACAATTTTGGCGCCGAGAGCTTCGAGTTTTTCATGGTCGTCTCTGCCCGCGCCGTGAGACCTTATGATAACTGTCGATTCGGGCGTAACCTCGGAAATATCATAAGCAGTCCTGACGCCCTTTTCCTCAAGGTCGCGTATGACATGCTTGTTATGTATTATCGGCCCGAGCGTCAAACATTCGCCATGCGTTTCCGCCGCGCTTTCGCAGATAGAGACCGCGCGCCGCACCCCAAAGCAAAACCCCGCATACTTGGCTACGATGACCATAATTCCATCCCCCTACCTAGTGCTACACAACGCAATTCCACCCACCATCCTTGCGCTGCCTTTTTTCGCCTGTCTGCGTTGAAATCCCTTGAAAGACGGATGTATTCCTGCGGTCTTTCGCCTT
>Ga0099364_10009639_pt1 | contig 13383 bp, 15 predicted proteins | sample TergutTh196P3_FD_73070 | JGI IMG/M metagenome (GOLD analysis project Ga0099364, IMG submission 73070) | Microcerotermes parvus P3 segment gut microbial communities from Pointe-Noire, Republic of the Congo - Th196 P3 | ecosystem: Host-associated > Arthropoda: Insects > Digestive system > Gut ...
CTACAGATATTTTGTTCCTAAAGGAACATTTTTCATTCGACGTCATTTTTTCCTGTTTGATGCTTTCATTGGAGTCTCGCAATGACGAAGCGTTCTTTTACGATTGACATGACACTAGGAACAGGGGCACACCCATTTACCCCTCGTTTCCTAACGAGAGGTAAATGGGTAGCAGGGATACAAGAACAAGTTCAAACGGTTGGCACAGGCTTCTGAAAAAATACTTGTCTGACGGAAGCCCCAAGAAGTACCTGCCAAGAAAACCTAAAAAACAATGTGGTGTCCAAACAATGCAAGCGCGATGTAGAATAATAAAATCGTAACGATTTTGTATCCTTCATTAATTAAAATGACGCCTGCTTTTTTTCCGTCGAATATCGCCAACTTAACACCATGCCCCGTTACCACAACGATCAACATAATTGCCCTGACGGGAAGCGGAATTTCAGCCGATAAATTGTACAAAATCCCAACAGTACACAATGCGGCTATCAATTCGCTGATAATAGCCACAATAATACGTTTTGGCACAAAGATGGATTTTACCGTTTCGTCGGAAAATCCCATACCGTGTTGCCATGCCTTGCCAAATAAAGGCATATACCAAATACATCCGATAAAGAACGAAATGATACCAGTTACCAAACCAATTAAATAAAACATAACTATCTCTATTTTAAATTAATGCACTCCTATTATTTTTATTCTCCAAAGAGCCGGAGTGCGTTAGAACTCTCTGAAGAATAGAACATCAGAAATTATATCCAAAATGAAGTCCCGGCTCGCCAAAAAAGAATTTAGACCACTTGTCGTCCAATTGCGCAAAATCTTCAGGCATTTTTGTGTGGAACGGTCTGTGGGTAATACAAATAGAAGGCTCAATGAAAAAACGGTTTTTGAAAAAACTCATATTATAACCTAAACGGTAAGTCATAAAAAGTTGATAACCGTTCTTTATATTTTGGTTATCCTCGTCCATAAATTTCTGTGCTGCATTCAATGCATGAATACTTGCGTATAAGCCTTTCCAAAAAAAACGCTGATAGGCAAAACCAAAGCCGAACTCTCTGATGTAACCCGGAAATTTCTCTTCGGGCGCTTCGAATGATTTTCCGTAAGGTATGCCCAGCGACCAGGCATATTTCCAGGTGATGGCTTCAATCGAAACAACATCTTTCGTCGTTATTCGGTAACCAAAATTCAGTTGGTAAAAATCGGGCGTATTGTTGGGCGAAAGATTACCCAACATCATCAAACTGCTCCCAATAAAGAACCGTTTGAATGTACTGTCCTGTTTGGCAGATTGCCCGAAAACACTGTGAGCCGTTACAACTGCGACAAGTAATAAAACAATTTTCTTTTGCATACTTTTTCTCCGGTTTTAAAATTAAAATGCAAAGGTACTGTGTCCGAATCGGCTATTCGTTATCTTAAGTTAATAAATTCAGCTACACTGTTTTTTTTTGAACTATACGTGCTCTTAAACGGCTCAACGACTGTGGAGTGATGCCCAAAAAACTTGCTAATTGATGTTGAGGCGCCCGTTGCAATAAATCGGGGCGTGTCTTTAGCAGGTTCAAATATCGCTGTTCGGGGGTGGAGGTTTTAAAATCATCGAACTGCAATTGATTTTTTGCCAACAGTTGTTCCGACATCATTCTGCAAAGGCTTTCAAATTTCGGGAATTGCTCGAATCCGGTCGCTTCCATTTTCGTATCCGAAACCACAAGAATACAATCTTCTACACAAGAAATGAAATATTCCGACGGTTTCCTGTCGATAACGCAATGGGGAGAAACACCTTCCATTTCAGTATAAAAAGCCGTTGTTTTCTCCTCTCCTTCAATGATGTAGTACGTCCGTAAGCAACCTCTCAGTACAAAATAACTTTTATCGGACATTTGCCCTTCTTTCAATAAAACTTCGCCTTTTTTGAAGGTTTTAAAAATGTCTAAATCAATCAACAACTGCTTTTCTTCGTCAGTAAGTGTGATGTATTTTGCAATGAAATCAAAAAGTTTGCTTTCCGTATTTTCTTTTTTCCGTTCCATTTATACATCCTATTATTTCTTCAAACTCGTCTTTTTGTAAGGGCATAACGGCTAACCGGGGTTGGCGTATCAAGGCGATTTGTTGCAAAGAGGGGGTTTCTTTGATTTTCGATAGCGATACGGGGGGAGTTAAGGATTTAACAGGTTCAAAAGTTACGCTCACCCATTGAGGGTCGGCGGTAGTCGGGTCCTGGTGTGCGGGCTGAATCACTTTCATTATACCCATCACCTGGCGTTCTTCCTGACTGTGATAAAACAAAACCAAATCGCCTATGGACATGGTTTTCAGATTGTTACGCGACTGGGGATTGCGTACCGAATAGATTTCAAACCGACCGTGCCGCAATATCTCGTTCCAACTGCAACGAAAAGGAGCAAATTTGACTAACCAATATTTCATAATTTTTAATATTTAACTTTCCAGTAGCCGCCTTTATTATCTCCTACACGCTCTAAAAATCCTTTGACTTTCAGTTTTGAAATATTTACTCTGATGCTGTCATCAACTAACCCCGCAAAATAAAGTTGGCTGATACAGGTAAAAGGCTCCCTTTCCTGGAAAAATTCGTTCAAAATCACTTTGGCGTCCAATGCCTGTTCGGTATTTGAGAGGAGCGGGATGCCCAATTGCGTAAACAACCCGGATGTTGCCTCATATAAGGCGCTGTTATTAAAGATGTTGATATTCATATTATTTGATTTTATTTTTTCCTGCTTCCGACATCTGATATAAATAAAAAAACGCTTCCGGGTTAGTTTTCTTAATTTTATTCAGTTTGGTAATTGCCGGTTCGGTTATCACCCAATTTTTCATATCTATTCCTGCACCTGCATTAAAACGGTTAATATGTTTGATACCATTTTTGATTAAAGAAGCAAGATAAGCAGCCTTTGCTGCATAATTAATTGCTCTTTCAAGATGAAAAGATTCTGAAAAAATAAATGGCTTTACTTGTTTAATTCCCTGACAAAGAATAGAATAATCTGCTTTTCCTTGGCTTTGTCTTAAACAAAGTGATAAGGCAGTTTCACTCATATCATCCAATACATTTTCTATGCGGCTGTTACTTTTACGATACTTTAATTCCGCTTCAACAAAAGAAGTGAAAACCGTTGATGTAGTCTCTAAATCATCAATTTTATCAAACAGGCAACCAATATCATACATCTGTTTGATAATTTCCATCCCCATTTCCTTATTGCCTTTATGGTATGGTATTCCTGTAGTATTTGGGGCAAATGCAGTTAGTTTGTCGCCTAAAATGTTATTGAAATCGGGTAAACGAACCATTACCGGCTTGTTTTCCTGATAAACAAAGACACTGTCAACGGGTAACTCGATCATGTTAAGATAGTGGATGTCCTCCTTCAAAATATCCAATAAGATATGCGATTCCTGATTGTTAATCGCAGAGGCAAACATCCATCTATAATGTTCTTTACTGATAGTTATTCCCGTAACCCTTTCTTGCTTTTCAAAGCCGATAAATCCTTTCATACGACAAATATTATTGAAAAATTCTGTCAGTAAAATATCTTTTTCGGGAACAATAATATCAATATCAATGGACAATCTGTTCCGTGAATTAAATAACAACATCAACGCTGTTCCGCCCTTGAAGACATAGTTGAGGCCAGAATCGGACAGTCCTTCCAAAAGTAAAAAAGCCCGAATCACTTTTTCAACAAGAATTTTATCTGCTTTATTGGTCTTAGCAACTGCTTCAATCCATTCTTTAGTAATACATTTTTGTGCTATCATTTCATTAAACTATTGATGTATAAAATTAAAAATTTCCTCAATCGTATTCCTTTTTGCCTTTCTCGCAGCATATCGCAGCATAGAACTTCTATTTATTGTATATTTCTCAAAGGCGCTACCGTATATTGAAATAATTTCATTTTCCTTAAACGGAAAGAACTCCTTGTCGGTTGCCCAATCTACCAATAATTTTTCTAAGGTTGCAACAGGTATTTGTTCTTGATTTTGTATCGGAGCATGAGATACTAACGGGCGAATACAAATACTTCCCGCCATATCTGAAATATCTTCATTCGTTTTTCGTATATGAACCACATTTTTTTGTTTTTCTTTCAGTCTGTAATAAATGGCGTCCACCGCATCGCGCTCTACATCAATAAAAAACAGATTAAAATTAATGAGATTATGACTAAAAATGTTTATCGCCCCCAATTCCCATACACAAAAATCGGTATATGGAAACTCTTTTTTTACTATCCGGGCTGTTTTTTTCAATTGGGCTGACAAATCTGTTTGAAACAGGTTGGATTTTCCCAAACGATAAACGCCGCGCCCTATCCGTTTTATTATGCCTTCTCGCTCCAATGTATGTATCCGCCAATTTACAGTGGTCTGCAAAATATCCGGATTTTGTTCGCTGTAAAAACGAAAAACATCACCCACATGAATTGTATCATGATGGCAAAAATGCTTTCTAAATGCTTCTATCAAATTATTTTCCATTTTTTTCGTTATAAATACGCTGCAAACATACAACAAAATATTGACAGTAAAAACAAATTATTGTCGAAATATAGTTTTTTAGTATTGTTTTAAGATTTTAGTTTCAACAACACTTTCTGCCGTTCTATCTCGGCGACCAATTCTTCTTCTGTGGGCAGGTATGGCAAATATTTATTGGCAAAAAGTTGTCGGTTTTCGTTTAATACCGAATAGCGGGCTATCGTTTTGTCGGTTTCCGTGCAGAGTAATATCCCTATGGTCGGGTTATCGTCTTCCCCGCGCTTCAGATTGTCATACATCCTGACGTACATATCCAACTGCCCAATATCCTGATGCGTTATTTTATGCGTCTTTAATTCACACAAAACGAAGCATTTAAGAATATAATTATAAAAAACGAGGTCAATGTAAAAATCGCTCGTTTCGGTTCTTATCAATTGTTGTCTGTCAACGAAAGCGAACCCTTTGCCCAATTCGAGTAGAAATTTTTGCATTTCATTGATGATTGCCTGCTCCAATAACGCTTCCGTATATCCGGTATTATTTGGAAGTCCAAGAAATTCCAAAACAGCAGGGTTTTTGATAAACTCCAATGTGTCTTGCTGAAAAGCATCTGTTTTTTCCTGCATTTCCTGCACTACGGGGTCTTTTATTTGCGATGATAAAAGCCGATGATAATAAAGCGTAGAAATATTTCTGTCCAAAGTACGCACAGACCAATGGTTCGCAGCGGTTTCTTGCAGGTAATATTTCTGCGCCTCTTTGTTTTCTATCCTCATTATCAGTCGTATATGCGACCAACTCAATTGTGCGCACAGTGTGCGCACAATCTCTACATCCTGAAAAGTTTGATAAAATTGCCTGTATTCCCATAAACTGCGCTCACTAACTCCTCTCCCAAATTCCTTGGCAAGTTCAACAGACAAGGTTTTGATAATTTCCTGGCCATAAGCGGCCCGTCCTTTACCTTGTTGTTCTTCCTCAACTATACGCCTTCCTATCAGCCAATATGCCTCAACCATAGCCGAATTGATAGACGCGTATGCTTTCTGTCGTGCCGAGACAAGGATTTGTTTTATTTCTGAAACGAAATGTAAATCAACTTCCTGTATCATATTGTTATTTATTTTATTTTCTTCATTGTTGAAATCACAAAGATACGTTTTTTTTTGTAAACGCCTCAAGTTTTTTTCAAAAAATATTTGCTCGTTATTATAATACTCCATACCTTTGTCCGGTGGTAAGAAATGTTTTTCTAAAATTTAAAATTTATGATGATGAAAAAAATTGGCTTTTATGCGTTAGTGGCATGCCTGATTTGTTTTGTTACTGCTTGTGGCGACAACAATGATGTTCCTGAAATAGATGTTATCCAACCGGAAGAACCGCTTGAATTGCCCGTCGAACCGGATGAACCGGCAGTCATACCGGCTGCCGAGCCTATTGAATTGACCGTTTTGCAAGGCAAAAAAGTTAATTCCGACAATTGTTTCGCATTTGAAATTTTCAAACAGGTCGCGGCGCTGGATGAAAATCCCAACACTTTTTTCTCGCCGTTAAGCCTTAACATGGCCCTGGGAATGCTTTTCAATGGTACTTCGGGCGATACACGTACTGAATTGGCCGAAGCGCTTGACTTTGCCGGTTTAACCGAAACCGAAATCAATGAATTTTACCAGAAGATGTCGCAGGCTTTGATGGAAATCGATCCGCTGACAGATATAAATATCGCCAATTCCATCTGGTATCGTACAGGCTTCCCTGTGAAACAGCCTTTCATCGACATCAACAGGGAATACTTCGATACAATGGTTCAGGCGCTTGATTTCAGCAAGCCCGATGCTGCCGACATCATCAATGACTGGTGCGCCGAAAAAACAAAGGATCGAATCAAGGAAATCGTTGAAAATCCGATAGACCCCGATATTAAAATGTATCTGATTAACGCCCTTTATTTCAAGAGTAAATGGCAATATCCGTTCGATAAAGCCTTGACGAACCAGGAAGATTTTACCAAAGCAGGTAACCGGAACAAAAAGGTGAATATGATGAATCAAACCGCATTGCTGCCTTATTACTCCGACAACAACCTTCAATGCGTAGAACTTCCGTATGGAAACGGGGCTTTCAGTATGGTCGCCCTTCTTCCGGCCGGCAACATGGATATCGACGGGTTAATAGATTATTTGGATAATGATACCTGGCAGCACATATTAAATTACTTATGGTATCAAAAAGTTGATCTGAAACTGCCACGGTTTAAAATTGAATGTGATCTTCCACTCAATGAGCCGGTAAAGAATACGGGTATAACGCGGATTTTTTATGGCGGCTTGGAGAATATAGCCGATGGTCCTTTGTGGGTATCCTATATCAGACAAAAGACATTTGTGGAAGTAAATGAAGAAGGCACCGAAGCCGCCGCCGTTACGGCAATTGCAATTGTAGGATCAGCAGTAGGCACACCGCCACCGCCTCCTCAGTTTTATGCAAACCGTCCGTTTCTGTACATGATAAAAGAAAAGAGTACCGGAACAATCCTGTTTATCGGACGGATGGATGAACCGGATGAATGAAAAATCCCCAACCCTTCGGATTTCCGTCTCCGTCCATTCGGATTTGTCCGTCCACTCCGTCCATTCGGATTTGTAATCCGAATGTCTTGAATATATGGATTTATAATCCATATTAAAAAATTAAATAATCCTTTTTTCGCATTACAAATGCTTATACTCACATTTGCTGAATTACAAATTCAGCAATACGGGCAAGCAATACGTGCAAATTTTTTTTAAAAAAATTTGCACGTTAAAAAAATATGTTTTATCTTTGTCCGGTCGTTCAGTCAAAAATTGAATGAACGCTCATTTATAAATTGAAATTTTTACGATTATGCCCAGGACTCCGGAACAGTACGAAGAAATTCGTAACGAAAAGAAAAAAGTGATATTGGACGCTGCCATGAAGTTGTTTGCCTGTAAAGGATATGCTTCGACTTCTATCAGTTGTATCGCCGACGAGGCGAACATCTCGAAAGGGTTGATGTACAACTACTTCAAAAGCAAGGAAGAACTGTTGAAAACAATTCTGCAAAATTTTATTAACGAGATAGCCGAAATGATGGATTCGAACCACGACAACAGGCTGTCCATAGAAGAAGCGCTTCAATTTTTAGACAACTATTTTGATTTGCTGATGACACGTACCGAAGAAGCCAAACTATTCTCCCAACTGACCGTTCAACCCGAAGTGTTGCAGTTCTTTTCTGAAAACACAATACCGATGACGAAACAGGGTGAATTGTTAGTCTCCTGTTTTGCCGGGATTCAAAAGGAAAACATCGAAATGATGATTCTGGACTTTACGGCTATTATCAAGGGTATCACAATACTTTACGTCTTTGCACCCGAAAAATATCCCGATGAACGGATGCTTCAATACAAAGAACATCTTAAAAAAAAGTTTTTTAGAGTTTAGAGTTTAGAGTTTAGAGTTTAGAGTTTGGTAGAATACATAATACATAATATAAAAAATGATGAGAAACCAGGTAATTTCATTGAAAGAGGTCGTGAAGAATTTCCCCGTAGGCGGAGGTTTTTTTACGGCATTGAACAGCCTCACCCTCGATTTTGAAGAAGGTGAATTTACTGGCCTTGTAGGGCCGAGCGGTTCGGGTAAGACCACCCTGCTCAATATCATCGGCTCGTTGGACACGCCAAGCGAAGGACGGGCGACCGTGCTGGGACAGGCCATCGAAACGCTCACGGCAAGGCAGTCGGCAACGTTGCGAAACCTGAGCATCGGGTTTATCTTCCAGAGTTACAACCTGTTGCCCGTTTACACGGTGTACGAAAATGTGGAGTTTGCGCTCCTCCTGCAAAAAAAGACGGCATCCGAACGGCATAAAATGGTCATGGAAGCCCTGGAATGGGTGGGATTGACCGACAAGGAGAAATCGCGTCCATCGCAGTTGAGCGGCGGCGAATCGCAGCGGGTGGCTATCGCACGGGCGATGGTGAAACGGCCGTCGATCGTGCTGGCCGATGAACCGTCGGCCAACCTTGATGCGGCCAATTCGCATAACATCCTCAAAACCATGCGAAAACTCAACCGGGAACTGAAGACAACCTTTATTTTCGCGACGCACGACGAGAAAGTGATGCAGTACCTCACACGCATCGTACACCTGAAAGACGGGCAAATAGATAAAATAACTGTTCACGATAATTAATGCCATGTTACTGATTAAAACCGCTTTTAAGAATATCATCGGTAGCGGAAAGCGCACATGGCTCAACGTTACCGTACTGTCGCTGACGCTCATCATCATGATCGCCTTCTATGCCACCATTGACGGATTTATCGAGGACGCCCGCAACGAAAACACCGCGTGGGAAACATGCGAAGGTCAAATATGGCATCCTGAATATGACCGTTACGACGTCTTTACCCTGCAGGATGCGCACGGAACGATTCCTGAGGCATTAAATACTAATGTACGCGCGGGCGAAGCGGTTCCGGTACTTGTGATGCAAGGTACGGTTTTTCCGCAGGGAAGGATGCACAACGTCCTGCTGAAAGGTATTCCTGCATCGCAGACCGCGCTCAAACTGCCCGCCCGGGAAATCAAACGCGACGGTATCGGCGATATCCCCGTTATCATCGGCAGACAGATGGCAAATGCCGCCAACATGAAAACGGGCGACCGGACGATGCTGCGCTGGCGCGACAGGAACGGTGTTTTCGATGCCCGTCAAATCGTTGTTACGCATATCTTCGACACCAGACAGCCTACGGTTGACGCCGGTCAGATATGGCTGGACCTGGACGACCTTTACGCGATGACAGGCATGACAGGCGAAGCAACCTATCTCGTGGTAACGAAAGACTGTCCGGTGACGGCAGACCTGTCGGGATGGCTGTTTAAAGACCGGAAATTTCTGATGAAAGACATTGAAATGATGGCACAGACATCACAAGCGGAAGGGGTTGTTTTCTTTGTCATCCTGCTATCCATTGCCCTGCTGTCGGTTTTCGACACCCAGGTCTTATCCATCTTCCGCCGCCAGAAGGAGATTGGCACTTACGTGGCGCTGGGCATGACGCCCCGCAAGGTCATGCAACTTTTTACTGTCGAGGGTACGGTTTACAGCATACTGGCCGGCATTGCCGCCGCCCTGTTTGGCACACCGCTTTTCTGGCTCTATGCCAAAAACGGATATCCCGTACCCGTAGGCGATGATGTCGATTTCGGTATGGCCATGGGCGATGCGCTGTATCCGGTTTTCAAACTTTCGTCCATCCTGATTACCTTTTTTGTGGTCGTGTTTTTTTCGGCGCTCGTAAGTTATCTGCCCGCCCGCAAGATTTCACGCCAGAATATGGTACTGGCCTTAAAAGGTAAAATTAATTAAAAAAAACATATAAGATGTTAAAGTTTTTATTTAAAGGAATTATCCGCGACAGGGCGCGAAGCCTTCTGCCGGTTATTGTTGTAATGATAGGCGTATTTGTCGTGGTACTGATGGTTGGTTTGATGGGCGGCATGCTGGATAATATAATTGGAATGACATCCAATTTCCAGACGGGGCATGTGAAAGTGATGACCCGCGCCTACACTGCCGATGAAGACCAGAAGCCAAATGATCTGGCGCTTTTGGATGTTGACCGGTTGATTGAAACGCTGAAAAGCGATTACCCCGACATTGACTGGACGCCCCGCATCATGTTCGGCGGGTTGCTGGACATACCCGATGCCGGCGGCGAAACCAAAGCACAGGGTCCCGTTATGGGACAGTCGTTCGATCTGCTGTCGCCCGACAGCAGGGAGATTGAGCGTATCGGGCTTCAAAAGGCGATAGTCACGGGGGATGTGATCCGGAAACAGGGTGAAATCCTGGTGAGCATTGATTTTGCCGAAAAGTTCACTGTGATGCCGGGCGATACGGTAACTTTTTTCGGCTCGACAATGTACGGCTCGATGAGTTTTGCCAATTACGAGGTAGCGGGTATCCTCCGGTTCGGACAAAGCATACTCGACCGCGGCGCCATCATCCTCGACATCTCCGACGCCCGTGCGCTGCTCGACATGGACAATGCCGCAAGTGAAATATTCGGCTTCTTGGGCGGCGACCGCGGCGACCGCTACGACCCCGACCTTGCCGAAACCGTAAAGACCGGTTTCAATGCACGGTATGCCGGCGACAGTGACGAATATGCGCCCGTCATGAAACAACTTGCCGACAACCCGATGATAGGCATGTTGATGCCTTACTTTCAGACCGTTCAGCAGGTAACCGTCGTAATGCTGATATTTGCATTGTCGGTCGTATTGTGGAACGCAGGCATACTTGGAGGCATCAGGCGATACAGTGAGTTTGGCATCCGTCTGGCGATGGGAGAAGATAAAAGGCATATTTACAGGACATTACTTATCGAATCGACGCTTATTGGCGTTATCGGATCGGTCATCGGGACGGTTTTGGGCATTTGGCTTTGCCGGTATCTTTCGGTGAACGGCATTGATTACAGCGAAATCATGGAAAACGTATCCATGATGATCGACCCGGTGATCGGGGCGAAAGTATCGCCGCAACTGTACTACATTGGCTTCATCCCGGGCATTTTATCAACATTGATTGGTGCAGCCCTGGCGGGAAGAGCCATATTTAAAAGAAATACAGCGATGTTGTTTAAGGAGTTGGATTAAAAAATCAAGAAAAGATGAAAACGTATTATTTTTCAGTAATTTGTTTGCTGTCGGCTTTAAGCGCGGCGGCACAGGATGCCGACAGGATTTTGCAGGAAGTCGATAAAAACATGTCGGCCACCACCCGGATAGTCGAATCGACGATGGTCGTCAACGGACGGCGCAACAGCCGCTCGATGACGGCGATCAGTTATGTCGAGGGTACAAAAAAATCCTATACCGAATATCTTTCGCCTGCACGCGAGAAAGGCACAAAGATGTTGAAATTGGACAGCGAAATGTGGGTTTATTCGCCCTCGACCGACCGTACCATCATGATTTCGGGGCACATGCTGCGCCAGTCGGTGATGGGTTCCGACCTGTCGTACGAAGATATGATGGACGACCGCAAAATGACCGACCTCTACAACGCCGCGTTGTCGGGCAGGGAAAAATACGGTGAACGCGACTGTTACGTGCTGCTCCTGACCGCAAAAGTGGATGATGTAGCCTATCCTTCGCAAAAAATATGGGTGGACGTAGAACGGATGATACCCCTGATGCAGGAACTCTATGCCAAAAGCGGACAGTTACTTAAACGCATCACACTGAGCGACATACAGCGGGTCGACAACCGGTGGTTCCCCATGAAGATGAACTACAGGGATATGCTCAAAGACGGCGACGGCACCGACTGGATCATCACAAAAATCCAATTCGACCAGAAAATCGACGAACACATCTTTAATAAAGCAAGTTTGAGATAATATCTTCCGAATGATTACTTAATTTATTAATTTATAATTAAGTAAGTGAGAATATGAGCATTTTTAATGCAAAAAAAATGAAAAAAGAAATAAATATGGCAGATTATAAATCCTTATACTCAATACATTCGGATTGCAAATCCGAATGGACGGAGGTTGTTCTTTTTTTAGTTCTCATCGTCTTGTGGCAGATACCGATTGTAGCGCAGGATATACAACACCCGCAAGAGGTGAAATCAAAGGATAATAGTCTGTGGACGTTTCGTTTCAGCGGACAGGTCTCAGCATGGGGACAATTTACCCCTGACATCGACCGGTCATTGTGGGCGGGCGGACGTTTTATCCCACAAATCAATCTCGAACACCCTTTTGCGAACGATAAAAATAAGGTCGATTTCGAGGCGTCGGTTAATATTTTCGGCGAGAGCGGCATCAAGCCTTTTTCGGAATTTGACACCAGCGGAAAGATTAAACCTTACCGTGTCTGGGCGCGGTATTCAACCGCCTGGATGGAAGTTCGTGCGGGACTGCAAAAAATTAATTTCGGCTCGGCGCAGATGTTACGTCCGCTCATGTGGTTTGACAAGATGGACCCGCGTGATCCGCTCCAAATGACCGATGGCGTTTGGGGCGGGCTGTTTCGTTATTATTTCCCGAACAACGCCAACATCTGGCTATGGGGACTGATGATGAACAGGGACACAAAAGGTCTGGAAATCATATCCACCGCCGGCGACGTCCGACCCGAAGCGGGCGGGCGCGTACAGTTTCCCGTCAAGCGCGGCGAAACGGCTTTCACTTATCATACACGCAGGGTCGATGTATGGAATTACCTGTCATCGAATGGTCTTTGGGATAACCCGCAACCACAACAGCAGCCTTTGCTAAAACCTTACAATCTAACGTATGAGCACCGTTTTGGCTTTGATGTCCGCGCCGATGTCGTTGTTGGTTTATGGTTCGAATCAGCATGGACGCACCTGACGGACAATATTTTTTTCAAAAACCAACTGATGAGCACCCTTGGCGCCGATTATACACTCGGCATCGGCAACGGCCTGGGCATTACGCTCGAGCACATGCTCTATTCCATTGGCCCCAAAGCATTTGATTTCGATACCAATATAAACTTCACCGCCATCAACTTCACATATCCGGTTTCGCTTGCCGGCAATGCAAACGCCATCCTTTACTACGACTGGAAGAACAACGGATTTTACAGTTTTGCAGGCTATAATTATCAAATCAAAAATATAACCCTGTACCTGATGGCCTACCTCAACCCCAAAACCAATACCCTCCCGCTGCAATCAGGCGTTGAACGTTTTACAGGAAAAGGCATACAGTTGATGGGGGTATGGAATTTTTAACCCGTTCACTTTTCATGGGCAT
>Ga0099364_10002466_pt1 | contig 13382 bp, 12 predicted proteins | sample TergutTh196P3_FD_73070 | JGI IMG/M metagenome (GOLD analysis project Ga0099364, IMG submission 73070) | Microcerotermes parvus P3 segment gut microbial communities from Pointe-Noire, Republic of the Congo - Th196 P3 | ecosystem: Host-associated > Arthropoda: Insects > Digestive system > Gut ...
CTTGCTGTTTACAGTTCGTCATCGGGAGTGGCTTTTCGCGAGCATGACAACGATACCGCCTATTTCCTTCGGTCGCAGTTTGTTATGCTCTCCATTTGTATATTGATAATTGTAGTGGTGCATCGTTTGCCCTACCGCATCTATTTTTCGTTGGCGGGACTGTTTTTAATAGTTGCCGTTTTATTGTTGATTCTCACTTTCGTTTTTGGGGCGAGGATAAATGAGGCTACCCGCTTTCTTCCCATTCCCGGAACCAACTTTAATGTACAAACCTCCGATTTGGCTAAAGTGGCGTTGGTAATCTATTTGGCGCGTTCATTGGCTTTATACCAGTCAGAACTGACTAATTTCAAGTATGTTACCAAATATTTCATGCTTCCTGTGGCGTTGGTATGCGGACTGATTATGCCCGAAAACCTCTCAACAGCCGTTATGGTGTTCGTTATAAGTCTGGTAATTATGTTTATAGGACGTATTCCTTTCAAGTTTTTATTGTCTTATGTCGGTATGGCTGCGGCAGGAATACTGATTTTTGCAATGATACTTGCCGCATTTACCGAGTCGAACAGGGTTGAAGTATGGAAAAACCGAATTGAGAGATATGTATCTTCCGAAGCCGACAATCAAGACGCCGATTTTCAGATAAATCAGGCAAAAATCGCAATTTCGACAGGCGGACTGTTTGGAAAAGCGCCCGGGAAAAGTTCTCAACGGAATCTTTTGCCGCACTCAAATTCCGACTTCATTTTTGCCATAATAATCGAAGAATACGGATTGATATTCGGGGCAATACCGTTAATTTTTGCGTATATGATACTGCTGTTCCGGGGAATAGTTATAGCCCGAAAATGCGAAACGGCATTCCCCGCCTATCTGGTTATGGGACTGATAATTATGATACTGATTCAGGCAATGATAAATATGCTTGTGGCGGTGGGAATAATTCCCGTAACAGGACAAACGCTGCCCATGGTAAGTTGGGGACGAACATCGGTGTTGGTAATGAGTTTTTCGATAGGAGCAATTTTAGGAGTAAGCAGAGTTTTAGTAGCAAGCGGCGATAGTGTAGCGGACAAAGACGAATTGCTTGAAACTGACAACATCAATAATGGAAGTAAAACAAAAATTATTAGATATGATTAGTATTATAATTTTTATTTTGATTGTAATTGCGGTGCCTGTTACCGTTGTGATGACAAGAAAAGAGCCTAACGCTACTGGCAGTTTTTTTTCTGTAGATTCAATAACCGAAAAGTTGTCGTTGTTAGTAAGACGTTTTCCGATAAGCATTTTGCTTGTTGTTGGACTTGCAGTATTGTTTTTTGTGGCAATAAACGGCAATTTCGATGATGTTTCATATCAGCTTTGGATTTTTTTCTCGGTTGGTGCGTACATCAGCGTAGCCATAACTTTATTTTCTGAAGACCATTTTAGCAACCTAAAAAGCTACGGCATTACTATTTTTGCTTTGCTGCTTTGGGGAGTGTATTGTTGCTTTCTGCCTGAAAAAGGTGAAGATATACAGATAAGCAAGGGGATAGAAATTTTTGTTATTGGCGGAACAACATTTCTTGCAATGTTGTTCATTCCTTTTTTGAAAAAGAACACAGACCGTGCTTTTTGGAATTTTACCGCAAAAATGCTTTTTCAAATGGCATTAGCTTGTGTTTTTGGCGCAATTCTTTTCGGTGGCTTGAGTTTGGCGTTATTTGCTATTGACAACTTGTTTAATGTTTCGGTTGATGAAAAACTGTACGGCAATTTAGCGATAATTTGTTTCGCTTTGTTTGCACCGCTTTATTTTTTGGCAAATATCCCCGACAAAACCGAAAAACACAATAACGAAATAATTTATACCAAAATACAAAAAATACTGGCGTTGTACATACTCTCGCCGATTTTAGCGATTTATGCCGTTATTTTGTACGCCTATTTAATCAAAATCGTTGTCGCTTGGGAGTTGCCAAACGGCTGGGTTTCATGGCTTGTGTCGGCGCTTGCGTTGGGCGGATTATTGGTTATTACGTTTTTGTATCCTGTCCGTGAGCAAGAAGAAAACAAGATCGTAAATTTTATATCTCGCTGGTTTGGTTTATTGATTTTGCCGCTTTTGTTGCTGATGACCATCGGCATTTTTCGCCGAATTGACGATTATGGTATTACGATTAATCGCGGTTATATAATATTGTTAAATCTTTGGTTTTATGGCATTTATATTTATCTTTTCTTTTCTCAAACACGTCATATTAAATGGATTTTGATTTCGCCTGTCGTTGTCGCTTTTTTGACTTCGGTCAGTGTTTGGGGTGTCGCGAATGTTGCCAAAAACTCGTTAACCAAAGAAATAAATACCGTTTTGAACAAACAAGTATCTTCCGAAGAAGCAAGAGCGATATTTGCCGAAATGACACAGAAAGAAAAAAACAGAATGAATAGTACGCTCGAATATTTGCATAATAATTTTGGGAAAGAAAGCGTTCAGCCGTTTTTTACAGATACGGTATCAGATAGTTATTGGAATTTTTTATTGAAATTGGGGTTAAATGATGTGTTTGAAGAAGAATGGGAGAGAATTTCATATCATTCAAATAGTAAAAAAACGTGGCAAATTGAGGGCTACAACACTTTTAAACAAATAGAATATTCCAGTTATAAAAATAGAAATGATTTAGATGATTTTTCTAAAAAAGAGCAAATTACAATAGAAGTTTCTGCCGAAAATCGTATCTTTTCTATTCCAGTGAGAGAAATTGTTTTGGAATATTTAGGCACAGATAAAAAATTGAGAAACGAAAAAGATTGGGTTGTTCAGGAAGATGATTATATGCTGTTAATTAGATCATTTTATGGAGATTATTATCCGGTGAAAGATAGTATTATCATCAATAGTATTGAAGGTTATTTGTTTTATAAGTGAAAATCGCAATAAAGACGAAGAGAAAATTAATCATTAACCATTGATAAACAGACTAAACAGAAGAAAAGATGAAAAAGTTAAGGAAAATATTTATAGAAATCTTTGCGGGGCAGACATCTGAGAAATGTAACCAAGTCGCCCTCAATAGTAACGCCCATGCGGTAACTGCCGACTTTGATGCGGTAATAAATACCTTTCCTGTACCCTTTCAATTTTCGCAGTTCGGGAATGTCACTGATTTTTTGGGCGTTCTTAATAGAAAGAACAGCCTGCTTTATTTCAGCCTTAAGATTTTTATCTGTAATCTTCTTAAGATCTCTCCCAAAGGAATTATTAAAATGGGTGTTCATTCATCAAGAATTTTCATAATTTCTTCAAAACTGACACTTTCGGAGTCGCTTTCATTGTTAAGACTTTCTTCCATTATTGCCCCGAACATGGTGTCTTCTAAATCTTCGATAACGGCGGGACTAACGCTGCCGGAAGCCAATGCCTTCGTTACGTCATCGAAGCTGACACTTGGCTTAAACCCTTCGTTGATTTGTTCAGTCAGCGAAATAAAGTACGCATCATCTAAATATCGTGGATTTACCGCTTTAGTCAGCGTTTTGACATGTTTGGGTATGCGGGTTGTTATGACTGCCGGTTCCATAAGAGTAATTTTTAACTGTTTGACGCAACAAATGTAGATAAAAATTAATGATTAATGGTTAATGATAAAATAAAAAAAGAATATGAGATGAAAGAGATTGTGAAATTGAAACCGTACTCACCCTGTCAGGGTCTTGACCCTGACAGGGTAATGGCTGCACGACCTGACAGGCTGCGAAGCTGCTGTCAGAGTCGGGTTTATTAATAATTTTACCACTATGAAAAGGATAATAATAAGCGGCGGCGGAACGGGGGGACACATCTTTCCGGCAATTGCTATTGCAAATGCTTTGGTGAAGATTGATCCTTCAGTCGAGATTCTTTTTGTGGGAGCCGAAGGCAAGATGGAGATGGAAAAAGTTCCGGCGGCGGGATTCAGGATAATCGGGCTTCCGGTTGAGGGTTTCCGGCGAAAATTTACGCTCAAAAATATCAATGTTGCTTTTAAGGCGGTCAAGAGTTTGATGCTGGCAAAAAATATCATCAACGACTTCAAGCCCGATGTGGTTGTGGGAGTCGGAGGCTACGCCGGCGGTCCTGTTTTGCGCCAAGCCGCTAATATGGGCATTCCTACCGTTATTCAGGAGCAGAACAGTTACGCGGGAGTTACAAACAGGCTTCTTGCAAAAAAAGCGGCGGCGATTTGCGTTGCATATAACGGAATGGAGAAGTATTTTCCGAAAGAGAAGATTGTTAAGACGGGAAATCCTGTGCGTCAAAACTTTGAGAATCTCAACGACCTCAAAGACGAGGCTTTGGATTTTTTTAGACTGGAACGGAAAACGCCTGTTGCGCTTGTTCTCGGCGGCTCGCTCGGCGCGGGAAGCATCAACAGATGTTTGTCGGAAAATATTGATAAACTGAGAAGTTCGGACTGTCAATGGATATGGCAAACAGGCAGTTATTATTATGAGAGCGTCAAAAAACTTGTCGGCGGTTTGCCGGACGGAAACATTTCGGTTCACGGCTTTATCAACCGAATGGAGTTGGCTTATGCCGCCGCCGATGTGGTTGTTTCGCGAGCGGGTGCCGGAACAATTTCCGAGCTGTCCCTCGCAGGAAAGCCTGCTGTTTTGATACCCTCGCCCAATGTTGCCGAAGATCATCAAACAAAAAACGCTAAAGCGTTGGCAGATAGAAATGCGGCGGTGTTAATGCCCGACAATATAATTGCAGAAAATCTTATTGACATGGTAATCAGTTTGTTTACCGATGCGGATAGAAGAAAAGAGTTGTCGGAAAATATTTTGAAAATGGCGGAGAGAGATGCGGATAGGAGGATTGCGGAGATAATATTAATGGTTAATGAATTGAAAATTGAAAGTTGAAAATTAATGGTTAATGATGAAATATAAAATAAATAGAAGATGAAAGAGAATGTATTAAAGAAAAAGAGTTTTTACTTCGTGGGTATTGGCGGTATCGGAATGAGCGCCGTTGCGCTTTATTTCATCAAAAAGGGCTTTTTTACAGCGGGTTACGACAGGAGTGAAAGTAAAATTACCGATTCTCTTGTGTCAGAAGGCTGCCTCATAAATTTTGACGATAATGTAAATTCGATTCCCGAACTGTTTAGAGATGCGGCTGAAAAAGAGAATGTTATAGTAGTTTATACCCCTGCCGTTTCGTCTGAAAACAGGATACTCTCGTTTTTTCGGGAAAACGGCTACTCTATGCTGAAGCGGTCGGAGATTCTGGGGAAAATATCAGCCGACACCGAAACTATCGCCATTTCAGGCACTCATGCAAAGACCACCGTTTCAACCATGACAGCCCATATTCTTAAACAGTCGAAAATTGACTGTTCGGCTTTTCTCGGCGGGGTGTCGAAAAACTACGGCTCGAACCTCCTGCTTGGCGAAAGCGCGTTTACGGTTATTGAAGCCGATGAGTTCGACAGGTCGTTTCACAGGCTTACTCCCGCAATGGCTGCCGTAACCGCTCTTGACGCCGACCACCTCGATATTTACGGCAACAGAGAAACGATGGTTGAAGCCTATAATATTTTCTGTGGCAAAATTAAAAAGGGGGGGAAATTAGTCGTGAATAAAAAAGTGATGAACGAAATTGCTGTTCCCGAGAACGTTGCATGTTATACTTACGGAACGGAAGAGGGGGCTGATTTTTATGCGTTCAATATTACGCATTGCGCTGATGGTTACAGGTTTAATCTTAAAACTCCGCAGGCGGTTATTGAAAATATTGTTTTTCCGTTTCCGGGCGCAATAAACGTTGAAAATTTTGTGTGCGCTTCGGCTATGGCGGCGTTGTGCGGCGTTGAGGAAGACGGGATAAAAAAGGCGGCGCTGTCGTTTCGGGGAATAAGAAGGCGGTTTGATATTCGCGTAAACAGCGGAAAGATTACCTATATTGACGATTATGCGCATCACCCCGAGGAGATAAATGCGTTTATCAAATCAATCAGAGAATATTTTAAGGGACGAAAAATTACCGGAATATTCCAGCCTCACCTGTTTACGCGCACCCGCGACCATGCCGCCGGTTTTGCCGCCATGCTCGATGAGCTTGACGAAACGATTCTGCTTCCCATATATCCTGCGCGCGAGGAGCCTTTGGAGGGGGTGTCGTCTGAGATGATTTTCAGGCAAATGCGGTCGGTAAACAAAAGGTTGCTGGAAAAAGAGGAGCTGGTAAATGCGCTCGATATGAATAATATAGACGTGTTGCTTACCATAGGCGCCGGCGATATTGACAGGCTGGTGGAGCCGATTGAAGAAAAAATTAAATTAATGATAAATGATAAATGATAAATGATTAATATAAAATAAATATAAGATGAAAGAGAGATGAAAAAAGCGCTGAAAATATTAATTGTGGTACCTCTGTTATATCTGGTTTTGCTGCCTGTTTTTCTTGCCGGCTCGGCAAACAGAATTGTAACGGGCGTAGAGATTATTATCAGCGACTCGGCAGATTATCAGTTTATTACAAAAGATTACCTCTATAATTTGCTTTACGGCAATTCGGGAAATATTGTAGGCAAATCGGTTAAAGAGATTTCGCTTGACGATATTGAGAAAAACATACAGACGGTCAGAGAGCTTAGAACAGCGGAGGCTTATATGACCATAGACGGAAAAGTTAAGGTATGGGTTGAGCAACGCCGCCCGATAATGCGCGTGATGCCCGATGCGGGCGGAGATTATTTTGTTGATAACGAAGGCGTTGTTATCAGAAAACGAAGTCTGCACAGTCCCAGACTGCATATCGTAATGGGAAACATTAATATAAGCCGCGCAATGCTTGACGGAACAAGCGTGCTCGACACGGCTATAAAAAACTCCTCGCTTACAGATATTTACCATTTGGTGAGTTACATCAGAAAAGAGGAATTCTGGTCGGCGCAGATCGACCAGATTTATGTTGACAGAAGCAATAATATAGAGCTTATACCGCGGGTGGGCAATCATGTAGTCCGCTTGGGGAGTATCGAAGATTTCAGGGAAAAATTGGGAAACCTTGAAGCGTTTTATAAAAATGTTCTCCCCGAAGTGGGGTGGAATAAGTATTCAGTTATAAATCTTGAATTTAAAGATCAGATAGTGTGTAAAAGAAGATAATCAAAAATAAAATTTATTTATTATGAACAAAAAAGAAAAATTCGTAGCAGCAATCGACATCGGAACGACAAAAATTGTCGCAATTGTCGGAAAGGAAAATGAGAATGGCAAAATAGAAATTCTCGGACTGAGCAAAGCTCTCTCTCCCGGCGTGGATAGAGGAGTGGTTCAGAACATTGAAAAAACGGTAGAGTCTATTAGGAAAACCGTTGAAGACGTCCAGAAAACATCGGGAATAGTGTTTTCTGAAATCTTTGTGGGTATAGCCGGTCAGCACATAAAGAGCATGAAGAACCGCGGCTATATTACGCGCGACAACTATGAAGACGAGATAAACAAAGATGAGGTTTTCAAGTTGATAGACAGTATGTACAAAATACATATCAATATCGGCGAGGAGATTATTCACGTTTTGCCGCAAAGTTTCATAGTTGACAACGAGGCGGGAATAAAAAACCCGATAGGCATGTGCGGCAAACGCCTTGAAGCAAACTTTCATATCGTAATCGGAGACGTTGCCTCAGCCAAGAATATCGAGAGATGTATCCGAAGGGTAAATATGAAGGTTAAGGATATGATTCTTGAGCCGTTGGCTTCGGCAGACGCAACCTTAACAGACGATGAAAAGGAAGCCGGAGTGGTTTTGGTCGATATAGGAGGTGGAACCACCGATGTAGCCGTTTATTATGATAACATAATACGTCATACGGCAGTTATACCTTTTGGCGGCAACCTTATAACGGAAGATATAAAGAAGGGATGCGAAACTCTGTGGCGTTATGCCGAGTTGCTTAAAATTAACTATGGCAGCGCGTTTGGCGATATTGCTCCCGAAGACAAGGTAGTTTCGGTACCCGGCATCAGCGGCAGACCTGCTAAAGAAATCTCTTTTAAAAGCTTGGCTTACATCATACAGTCGAGAATGGAAGAGCTGATAGACGCGGTTAATTTCGAAATCAAAAATTCGGGATACGCCGATAAGTTGTCGGCAGGCATTGTTGTTACCGGCGGCGGATCAATGCTCAAGCACTTGCCCCAGCTGATGAAATTTAAAACGGCAATGGATGTAAAAATAGGACTTCCCAACGAGCATCTTGTGGGAACAACCAAATCCGAGATAAATCAGCCGATGTATTCAACGGCTGTCGGGCTTATCATGAGAGGTTTTGAGCATCTTAGAATATATAAGTTGCCTTTTGACGCGGCTCCCGGCGTTTGTTCGCCGATTGTAACAACCGAAGAAATCGGAATGGACGAAGTAACCGGTAAAGTTGATGGAGTAGAGGTAGCCGAAGAGACTGAAGAGGTTGAAGTATTTGAAGAACCCAAAATAACCCCATTCGATAAGATTAAAGTACTTTTTGGTCAGTTATTTAGCGTTGAAGATCAGTCTATTAACCGATAATAAACATTTTATTACTACTAAAACACAATAATATGCCTGAAGACTTAATTAATTTTGATTTGCCTGTGGAACGCTCGTCCATAATAAAGGTTATTGGGATAGGCGGAGGCGGCAATAATGCCGTAAATCACATGTTTGAAAAAGGCATCAAAGATGTGAATTTTGTGGTTTGTAATACCGACCAGCAAGCTCTTACCAAAAATCATGTGCCTGTTAAGGTTCAGATAGGCGGGGCGCTTACGGAAGGAAGAGGCGCGGGAAGCAAACCCGAAATCGGACGGCAGGCTGCCGTAGAGAATATTGAAGACGTTATGAACGCATTGTCGGGAAATACGAAAATGGTTTTTATAACGACAGGTATGGGCGGAGGCACCGGCACCGGCGCTACGCCTGTAATTGCCAAAGCATGTAAAGAGGCAGGATGGCTCACAATAGCGGTTGTTACAATCCCTTTTAAATCGGAAGGGAAAAAAAGAGTAACACAGGCAACAGACGGAGTAAACGAATTGAAAAACAACGTAGATTCCTTACTTGTAATTAACAACGAAAAACTGAGAGAAATATATGGCGATCAGCCTGTTTCCGTAGCTTTTGCAAAAGCGGACGATGTTTTGGCAACTGCTGTTAAAGGCATCGCCGAAATAATAACGGTTACAGGTTATATAAACGTTGACTTTGCCGATGTTGAAACCGTAATGAAAAATTCGGGTACCGCAATAATGGGCATGGGAAGGGCTTCCGGCGAAAACAGGGCTATTAGAGCCATAGAAAACGCCCTTACCTCTCCTCTTCTCAATTCAAACGACATAACCGGCGCCAGCAGCATTCTTCTGAATATATCTTCCGGAACAGGACAGCATGAAATAACCATGGATGAACTTGGCGAAATAACGGACTACGTTCACGAAGCCGCATCTGAAGACGCATTGATAATAAGAGGATTATCTAATGACGACTCGCTTGGAGAAGAGATTAGCGTTATTGTTATTGCCACCGATTTTGACGCAAGCAGATCTTATAAGAAAAAAAATCCGGTGCAAAAATTTAATCTTTTAAATGATAATGCAAAAACGGATTCAAAGAAGACGGTAGTAGCATCAGAAACATCTGATGAACTGTTTGTTGTGCACGACCGAGGCAAACAGGCGATAGTAGACGGTTTTGAATACAAGGCGCAGCAGGTTATTAATTTTAATCTGGATAGCGCCGAGTCATACAACGTTGATAAATGGCAAAAGGTGTTGCATGAAAAAGAAGAGGCAGAAAGAGCCGATATAACTCTGAAAAAGTCGCAGCACATACATAAACTGTTGCAAAAAGAGGGATTTTCGAATAAGGCAATAAAAGAAAATATTGATATTTTTGAAGATGTGCCGGCATACGTGAGGAGGAATATGCCCATAAAAATGGAAAATAAAGCGGCTGAAAGCTCCCTTTCAAAATTTACCCTGGATATTGACGATGATAAGGAGCCTGTTTTTAGGGAAAATAATGCTTACCTGAACAGTAATGTTGATTAATTTTCCATATTTGGAGAGGCATCTATAGTTTTTTTGAAAAAAACAATTATCTTTGCAGCGAAATCTTTTAGGGGTGTCTTAACAGACTGAGATCATACCCATTGAACCTGATCCGGATAATACCGGCGTAGGGATAAAAGGTTGCCGTAGCGAGGCAATATTATAATCTCAATCCTCTTTTTCGATTTCTGGTTTTAATGTTTAACGTTTTAAATTTTTAAGAAATGAAAAAGGTCTTTTTTTTAATGTTTTCCTGTTTTGTTTTGGGATTAAACGCTCAAAACGATTCTATCCGGCAGGTGGAACTGTCGGAAATTGTGGTTTCGGCAACTCGCGCAAACCACCGAACGCCAACCACGTTTACCGATTTGAGGGCTTTGGAAGTCAACAAAGTGATGGTAACGCCCGAAATTCCCACTGCTATAGGGCTTACTCAGTCGGTAGTGATGACTTCCGAAAACGGCGCCTCCATCGGTAATCAAACATTCCGCATACGCGGAAGCGATGCCACCCGCATCAATGTTACATTTGACGGCGTGCCGCTGAACGATGGCGAAAGTCAAGCGGTATTCTGGGCTAATATGCCCGATTTAACGGCGTCTCTGCAAACGATGCAGATACAGCGCGGCGTAGGCACATCGGCAAACGGAGCCGCCGCATTCGGGGCAACGCTTAACATGCAGTCGGCACAACCCGCTGTCGAGCCGTACGGACAGGTAAGTACCACATACGGATCGTTCAACACATTCAAACTGAATGCAGCAGCCGGCACGGGACGCAGCAGCAAGGGCTGGAACGCCGACATGCGTTATTCGCTGGGACAAACGGACGGTTATATTGAAAACAGCGGCTCCGACCAGCAATCGCTGTTCTTTACTGGCGGCTATTCGAGCAGCCAAAGGGTTATCAAAATGAATCTTTTCCACGGCGACCAGAAAACGGGACTTTCGTGGGAAGGCGTGCCGGAAAGCAAAATGGCTGAAAACCGCCGTTACAACCAGTTGGGATTATATACCGACAGCGAAGGGAATATGGTGCGCTACGGCAACGAAACCGACAACTATCGGCAAACGCATGTACACCTGCATTATGCTGAACAGTTGAGCGAACTGTTCAAACTCAATACCACGCTGTACTATACACGCGGAAAGGGTTATTACGAACAGTACAGATATGATGAACGACTTAACAGATACGGGCTTCCGAACTATACCGGAACACCTGCCAGAAGCAACCTTATTCGCCAAAGGTGGTTAGACAACGATTTGTGGGGCGCAATCGTAACGGCAACATACACAACGGATAAAACCCGCGCTCATTTGGGCGTTTCGGGCAGCGTTTACGATAGCCGCCATTACGGCAACATAACTTGGGCTCCCGAAAACATCATGCCTGACGTCATTCCAAAGGATTATGAATGGTACCGCAGCACAGGCAATAAGTCCGATTTGAGCTTTTATCTGAAAGTAACTCAACAGTTTGCAGAACGTTGGTATGTTTTTGGCGACATGCAGCTGCGAAACATCGGATATAAGATGGAAGGAACTGACAGCGACACGACCGACCTTACTCAACCCCCTCATCAGTACAATTTTTTCAATCCGAAAGTCGGCGTTACTTTTGCCCTCACGCCGCAGCAACGCTTATATGCTTCGTTTGCTGTGGGACGCCGCGAGCCTGCCCGCGCCGATATTAAAGATGCGCTTAAACGCGGAGGCAAAATAATGCCGCGCCATGAAACTCTCTACAACGTGGAAACTGGATACGAACTCAATAGCGATATGTGGACGCTCGGCGCAAATTTTTTCTACATGTATTACATTGACCAATTGGTTAATACCGGCAAAAAGAGCGATGTGGGCTACGACTTAATGGAAAATGTGCCGGAAAGCTACCGCGCAGGCGTTGAATTGACCGTTGGCGCTCGTCCGGTAAAGGCGTTGCAAATCAATGGGAATATTGCATACAGCCGCAACAAAATAAAAAACTATACGGCATACGTAGATGCGCCAACCACCGCCGATCCTAATTTTCAGCGCGAGGAAGATTTGGGAACAACCGACCTCTCTTTTTCGCCCGAATGGGTTGGCGCGGCAGATGTTTCTTACGAGATACTCAAGGGTTTGTCCGTTGGTTTAACGGCTAAATATGTAGGCAAACAGTATTACGACAATACCTCCAATGCCGACCGCCGTTTAGACGGATATTTCGTGAACAACGCCATAGCGCAGTACCGATTTGATTTCAAGAAGTATCACGCAGGGTTGCAGTTTGCGGTAAATAATCTCTGGAACGCCGATTATATCAGCAATGCAATTGTATATCGAGGCTGGGCGGGCGATGTTTATTGGGAAGATCGTAGTTTCTTTCCCCAGCCGTTCCGAAACTTTATGTTGAAGCTAACTGTTGGATTTAATTGAGGGCGCCGCTATTATACCCTGTAATTTTTAATGTATCAATATGTGGGAAAATTCCTCGCCTTTGGCTTCTTATGCTTTACGATGTTTATACGCAGTTCACTTAACCATTCAGCCGGCTCCCCGTGTCGTATGATGTTAACGACCGTTGAACTCTACTCGCGCTTCGTTCTCCTTCTTGCGAAAGGGCTACCTTGTCAGGACAGCTTAATACAACCGTATTACTATCTTGTACATCTGTCCATAGGCTACCGCTGACGAAACAGCGGGTGTAATCATTTTCCATCCCTAATATCTGTTACACAATTATTTACACAATTTCATGTCACACGATTTTATAGTAAATTTATTATATTTGCGCTCTCATCTGTAAAAAAATGCAGAAAAAAGAAATCACAGTTTGTGCCTGTTCGTCCCGCCGGATAATGAATGGGGCAGAAATCATCACGTTGGTTTCTGCCTTGAAAAATGCAGGACAGTCGGTTGCGGTCGTTCCCGATTTGTGTAAAACAGCCGTTGCTGATGCCGGACAAATGGCTGCGTTTGCATCAACAATTGTTGTTGCCTGTTATCCACGCGCGGTGCGGTCAATTTTCGATGCTTTGAGGCTGAAACCCAAACAGATTTTCGATATCCGCAATCATATAAGCGAACAAATTCTCAATGAAATGGGAATTGCTAATCCCGTTTTTTCGCCTGAACAGTCGTTGCCTGAATTTGAATCGAAAGAGGGACAGGAAGCGTGGTATCCGGTAATTGACAAAGAGCGTTGTACGGAATGCGGCAAATGCCATGATTTTTGTCTGTTCGGGGTTTACTCTGTCGTGCAAGGAGTTGTGAAAGTTGCACAGCCTCAAAATTGCAAAAACAACTGTCCTGCATGTGCGCGGG
>Ga0099364_10009640_pt1 | contig 13382 bp, 13 predicted proteins | sample TergutTh196P3_FD_73070 | JGI IMG/M metagenome (GOLD analysis project Ga0099364, IMG submission 73070) | Microcerotermes parvus P3 segment gut microbial communities from Pointe-Noire, Republic of the Congo - Th196 P3 | ecosystem: Host-associated > Arthropoda: Insects > Digestive system > Gut ...
CCTGCATATAAATGAACATCATTATCGGTTTCTGCGATGTTATCGTAAATCCACCCGCCTTCAAACGTGAAATTATTATAATTGAACACACCGCCGCCGATGTATGAACTATTACCGCTGATAATGCCGCCAGCCATGGTAAAATTACCTTCTTTAAAATTATAAACCCCGCCGCCTCTTTCTGAATTATTACCGCTAATAATGCCGTCATTCATGGTAAAATTACTATCTTGACCATTATAAACACCGCCGCCGCTGCCATGTATTGTAAAATTGCTTTCAATAATGCCGCCATTCATAGTAAAAGTACCGCCTTGATTATTATAAACACCGCCGCCTTCTGGTGAACAATTATAGTCAATTCTACCGCCATTCATGGTAAAATCCCCCGAATTAAATACCCCGCCTCCGATTCTTCCAATCCACCTCTCGAAATATCCGTTATCAAACATAGCATTTGTATTATCTGCAATCCAACCATTATTCATGATAAAATCTGCACTATTATTAATTCCGCACATGTTTTCCTCTATAACAGCGCCATTCATAATGAAAAATCCATCATTCGCTACACCGGTTGTATTATTATATATAGAACCGTTATTAATGATAAAGGTTCCGGAATTATTTATCCCATTTCCGCTGGTATTATCGTAACGACTGATTCCAATATTATCAATAGTCAATAAAGCGTCTTTTTCAATTGTTATAACATCCATATCGCGTGTTGCAATTAAACTGTAAGGTCTTGCAATACCTTCATATGCGTAAGCAAAATTTCCATCCACATAATCAAAATTTTCATCTGTATAAGGCTCATCTGTAATTAGAGCTTTTAATGTAATATTGGTTCCGCCGGGTATAATAAAATTTGAAATTAGTTCAATATCTGCCGTTACAGTTATTATTACGGGAGCTTCTCCCGCTTCGGCAACGGCCGCTCTTAGTTGAGTTTCGTTTTCAGCTGTAACATATACCGGTTGGATCTGTGCAGAAGTTTCGGCTGGCGGGTTAAATATATCTTGATCGGGAAATTCTTCTGCTTCATACGGTTTTACAAAAATCAGTTTTTGATCATACTGAAATATAGTAATTTTACCCCCGTCAATCGTTGCAGGTAAGATTACGTCATAGCCATCTGCATAGTCATCTCCGTCTATAATTAATGCGAGGGTATTTTTTTCTTCAAATATTCCTTCAAATTCAGTATCATCTATGCTCATTCTGAATTTGTTTCCGCCAAAAAATTCAATATACGAGCTTTCCAACTCTTCCAAAGGTTCTCCAATTTCTTCTGCCATTTCTTTCAAATTGTAAGTCACGCCATCGATTTCCCCCGAATTCAGCCAATATCTCCCAGCCAACTTATCTTCGGCACCCTTTTCTCCAATTTTTTCCAATTTTACATAAACCATTTTCATTTCATAATAATTAAATCTAATAGTAATTTTATCCCCGTAAATCGTTGCAGGGAAGATTACGTCATAGTCATCTTCTTCTATAGTTAATGCGATAGTATATTCTTCAAATGTTCCTTCAAATTCATCATCAGCGCTAATTCTGAATTTGTTTCCGCCAAAAAATTCAATATACCAGCTTTCCAAATCTTCCAAAGTTCTTTCACTTTCTTCTGCCAGTTCTTCCAAATTGTAAGTCACGCCATCGATTTCCTCCGAATTAAACCAATATTTCCCCGCCAACTTATTCTCGGCACCCTTTTCTCCAATTTTTTCTGCTTCATTTGAATTAATATTTCGCCTATTATTATCATTATCAGAAATATCCCGCCAGCCTGCTTCGTTATCGCTTTCAGCGCAGCCCGCAAAAATTATAACCGCAGCCGTTAAAATAATACTTATTAATATTTTTTTCATGCTTGTTTTACTCCTCCTGATTTGTTTTGGGTTTTTTACGGGTATAAGATTTGAAATTTTTATTTCACCCAACTTTAACTTTATGTCCGCAGTTTTGACATAGTTTAGATTCGCTTGAAACATCGTGATCGCATAAAGGACATTTAATTAAATAAGCCGATGGCTTTTTTTGTTTTATTGCAATAATAATAAACAGCGCCGCGCAAATTAAACTGAATATACCGCCGATGTTGAAAGCCATTATTCCATATGAACCGGATGCTAAAATGAACAAAATGAAGTTAAATCCGTAAATACAGCTTATTGTAATAAGCGGTTTTTTCCCGGATGAGTTTCTCATTATTATGTTGATAATACCGGTAATTAACATAATTACATTAAATATAAGAGCTGCCACAGCGTTGATTTGACGACCAACTCCATAATCACCTTCCAAATAATCAATCAATCTTCCAGTTGCCGCGCTATAAATTATTTCAGCTAAGATTAGCACAAATAAAATTAATGAAATGATTCCGATAATAAACCTTAAATTCTTTTTCATAAATTTACCCTTTCATGTAATATAAAATTTTAGATTTCGCACCCGTTTTCCGTAGGGGCGGCGTTTTGCCGCCCGCAGTTTTAGTCCAACATCGGTGGTATATCGCGGGCGGGATGACCCCGCCCCTACATTTTCATCCTAACCGTTTCGCAATCGCCTAATAAAACTTTGGTTTAATCAAGAAATAACAACGCTTAAATTATATGTCCCGGTACTAAAATTACTTCCACTCATCGGAGTTATTTCAATAAAATAGATTCCGGCTCCTAAATCTGCCGTTAAACTATTTTCTTGAAAACCATTCCAAACAGAAGCTATCTCACCGCTTTGAATCACCGCGCCGTCGGTATCAAGCAGTCTTACATTTCCTCTGCCTATTCCTATATCATCTGTATTATCTCTATTTGTATTTACTGTCAATTTACCGGGCTGCGTTAAGTCAATACGGAAAATATCAGTTCTTTCCTGATGGCTGATAAAGCCCCGTATCGTTTGACCTGACCTCAGCAACTGTGCAGTTGCACGGGTGCTATTCGGTTTTATTGTATTATTTTCAGCAGCGGTAAAGGTTGTACTTAAATTATATGTCCCGGAATCATTGCTGCCGACATAATTTCGCGGAATGATTTCAATAAAGTAGATTCCGGCTTCTAAATCTGTCGTTAAGTTGTTTTCACGAAAGCCATGAAACATTGGACCCAAATCACCTCTTTGTATCAATTCGCCGTCAGCATCAAGCAGTCTTATGACTGCTTCGGGTATTCCTATATCGTAGGTATCCCTATTAGTATTTATTGTAAATCTGCCGGGCTTTGTCAATTCAATTCGGAAAACATCAATCTTTTCCTGATGGCTTATAAAACCTCTTACTGTTTGTTCAAATGTTATGGTTTGTGCCGTTTCTAAAGTGTTGTTTGGTTTTACCGCATTATTTTTTGCGGCAGTAAATATGCCGATAAGCTCATATATACCCGAATCATTAGAGCCGAGATAATTTCGTGGAATGATTTCAACGAAATAGATTCCGGCTTCTAAATCTGCCGTTAAATTAACTTCACGAAAACCTGCAAAAATCGAACCTAAATCACCGTTTTGAATTACTTCGCCGTCAGCGTCAAGCAGTCTTACACGCCCTTCGTATATACCGCCTGTTTCGGTATTTCTGCTGGTATTTATATGCAATCTGCCCGGCTGTGTTAATTCATAGCGGTAAATATCAATCCTGTCCTGTTCGGTTATAGAGGCTCTCACGGTTAATCCCGGCACTACAAACTGCGCTGTTTCGAGAGTGTTGTTCGGCTCTGTATCTTGATTTATATAATCCGCGCGTATATTGTATGTTCCGGTTTGACCAACCCCGCCGCGCCCTATTACATCTATAAAATAAACTCCGGCCTGTAAAATACGGGTTTCGCTGTACGGTAAACTCACCCCTCCGCTTGACCCGCCAAGCCTTGAGCCGGCGGCGTTAAACCATGCTATATCCGCGCCTTGATTTGGTAAAGCTCCGCTGCTGCCGTCTGTTGTTAAACTAAGTTCAATTGTACCCGGTATTAACAAAACAATCGTATGCCGTTCCGTAGGTTCAGCTGTTGTTATTATGCCCGAAACCGCTATACTGAAAGGCATCGATTCAATAGAATCAGGTTCAACAATTTCTTCCGTAGACTCAGGCTCAACAATTTCTCCGGTAGAAGCGGATTCAACAACTTTTTCCGTAGAAGCGGTTTTTTTCACATCAAGGATTCCATAGAGCCCGTTGTATTTGACAAATGCTGTGTTTTCATCAATTACTACCGCGTGTTCATACTTGAACGGGAGCAACTCATTACCGGCTCCATCGATGAACCCCCATTTACTGCCTTTCTTGACGGCGGCAAACCCATAAAACAGTATGCTGACATCATCGTATACAAAGTCCGTCAATACATTTCCCTCCAAATCGGAAACCGCGAATTTACCACCCGATTTAACAAAAGCCCCGCTGTTTCCACCTATTATATTTTCGTAAATAAAGTCAGATACGAATTTACCGTTTGCGTATAAAGCCCATTTACTATCCGGTTTCATCATGTAATACTCATCGTTATATTCATCAGCGGGATGTTTTTCAACTTCACTTACACTAATCGCTCTGCCGTTTGATGTTTGCACAATAGTTGATTCATCTTCGTACAATTCAAAGTACGACATTGGCCAGAAAAACAAATCTCCCTCTGGATAATAGCCATACATGTAAGAAAGCAAGGGGGTATAACTGACATCCTCCTCAACTTCCCCAATTACAACACCTGTTTTAGAATCTAAATAAAATTCGCCTAACGTGGAATCAATAATCGTGAAATCATTATAAATTTCATCATAGTCAAGCTCCGGCGGGACTATCCAAACTTCGTTAAAAGACGAAGTGTTTTGCGAAGCCGCACCGGAACCTGCACCGGAAACCGATCCGGCTTCTCCCGGCGCAATTTCCGCGAGTATACCCGACATACGGGTAACAAGCACCGCCGCCTGCGCGCGCGTCGCCGAACCTGCGGGAGCGAACAGATTGCCGGGCATACCGGTAATCAGCCCGATCTCAACCGCCGCTTTTATTTCGGCTTTGTGTGTTAAAGCGTTATTATCATTAAATCCGGTTTCACCGTCTTCAAGACCGACCCCGATGGCGCGGATCATCCACACAGCGGCTTCCTCGCGTGAAATCGGCTCGCCGGCTCCGAGCTCTTCGCCGTATTCGTCCGCAATAATAATACCGCGCCGTACAGCGGCTGTCACCCAAACATTAGACCAGCCGGTAACGGAAACATCGCTGAATATCGCTTCCGCGGCATCGGGCGCGGCTTCAAGCAGACCGACAACAAGCCTTGCGAACTGCTCCCTTGTCACCGGGGTTTCGGGACGGTATGTGCCGTCGGGAAACCCGTTTATTACGCCCTTTTGCGCAAGGTCGGTAATTTCGGAGTGCGCCCAGTGCGCCGCCGGCAGATCGCTGAACAAAGAACCGGCGGATTCAGCCGCCATGCCCGTTATCGGCAGCATGACAAGCAGCAGCGAAACCGCCGTAAGCACAGCGGCGGTTTTTATACCGATTATTTTCCGGACAGCTTTGGTTATTATTTTTTTCATTTTTTATTCCCCCTGATTTTATTTTTGTTTTTAAAATTTTCAAAATGTATGGTTTTAATTATATCATAAATAAAGCTGTTAGTCAATACTAAAAATGCTTACAGCGGGTTATAATTTTAAATTATCCCCTGTAAAATATTACAGGGGATGATTTTTTTGGGTATATTATGAAGCTGTTTCACTAAAAACGCAGTATTCACACAATCACTTCAAAAATCTTTTTTATCTCTATACCCCACGTCGACGGTTATATTATACATCATTCGGCAGATTTTATTCAAGATATATTTTGTAAAATATTTACAAAATATATTGACTTTTCACGGTATTTAGCGTATAATAGGTTATAGTTCGGGACAAAAATTCAGCGGAAGGAGAATTTTTAACATGACCGCTCATGAGCTCATGATAAAAACAAATCACTACCTTATAAAGGACATAAAAGGCGGCGAATTAACGGACGCGCAGAAAGCGAACATTGTCCGTCAGCTGCTTGCCGCCCGAAGCGGAGAGCGGGAAAAACAAAGTTTTTACAAAGGCGTGAAATACGAAAATAACACAGATAAAAACGGTGATGTCACCGGAACATATCCTGCATATTATATTCCGCCGTATAACAACGGAAAAAAATTACAGACAATAATTCCAATGTCGCCCAAAACTCATATTCTGTCTTCAAACGCTTATGAGCTTGATATAATCAGGCTCCTTCATTTATTCGCGCCGGATAATCCCAATGTAAAAGAGATGGTTCAAGGCACGCTTAAACGCTTAAAAACCGCGTGTTTTGCCAACGACTGCATTGTAGGAGAATGTTTCCATACTTCCCTGCCCGCTCTGCGGTTTATTGGCACCGCTGTGCCTGAAGATGCGGTATGGGTAACAAAACTTGTTGATAAAATCAGCGGTAACCTGCCCGGAAAATTGAGCGGTAAAAACCGGGTCAACGGAAATGTACAGTGGTATTATTACCTTTGTCTGTCCGAGCTGCCGTATAATACTGCTGAAGCTGAACTGATAAGATACAAAGATATACTGTATCAGCGATTAAACAAAAGCGCGGTAATGAACAGCGAAAACGATAAAATCCATCATCCCGTATTATTTTGCGTTCTGCGGAACTGCCTGCGCCGTCTGCCCGAATACGCATATATCAAAGACCGTCAGCCGTATGTGGGCGGTAAAGACGGACGGCTGTATTTTGATTTGCAATTACAACCGGCAGTTGACGCTTTTCTTTAACGCTGTAAATTACGCCTCTCTTGATTTATTTTTATATTTGTGTATAATTATATACAGTACCGGTGCAAACAAATATAAAATAATAAATTTTTGGGAGGCAACATTTTGTATGATAGATAAATTAAAATTCGCAAAAAAATTAGCGGAATTAAGAAATAAATGCGGACTTTCGCAAAGCAAACTTGCGGATATGCTGTATATATCAGGTCAAGCCGTCAGCAAGTGGGAAAACGCAAGCTCGCTTCCGGATATAGAACTGCTGCTCCCGCTGTCGCAGATACTCGGGGTAAGCGCGGATTATCTGCTTGGAAACGGCGGCAATAATTTTACAAGCGATTCCGGCGTTATAAAAGAATCTGTTGCGGCGTATGATATATCGGACGAAAATATTAACCTGCTTGCGGCGATGAGCGGTATTTTATTTTAGAACTGCAAAAGAATAAACCATCGGTTATTTTAGATATTGGGAGCGGCTGCGCCGCCGGTGTCAGGCAGTTTATCAGGTACATTGACTGGGACTGCACTATAATACTGACTGATTTGAGCCACAGGATTTTAAAATATGACAAGCGGTATATAGACGAGAATTTGTGCATTCCGCAAGTTAAGCTTGTATATCTTGCCTGTGACGTTAAAAATCTGCCATTTAAAGACGGCGTCCTCCCGTGCATTTTATCTTACGGCGGATTTGCCTGCGTGAAGTACGATTTTAAGAAAGCGTTTGTTGAAAGCCGCAGAGTTTTGCAGGAAGGCGGCTGCGTTATAACAGATATGTGTTTAGTTTCGGACAAGCAGGACGGGAACGTGCAAAAATGGCTGGAATTAATAAAAAACGAAATCGGGCATGACGGCGACATGATGTGGGATTATTACAATTTAATTTATGACGTGAAAGAATGGTATGGACTGCTGCGTGAGTTTGGGTTTGCGGATTTTAATTTTATAAAAACAAGAGATGAGATTACAGCTCCCGATACAGACGTATTCCTGTATGACTGTGAGATTGCGCGATGGATGGGTTCGGCGTTTATCAGCGCGGTGAAATAGTTTTATAATCTTAAAGCCAAGATTATAAAGCGGCAAATCAGAGAACGAAACAAAAAAGAAACCGGTGAAAATAAGCCGGTTTCTTTTTTGGCAAGTAAAAAATTAACAGAATAAGCCTTGATTTTTTATAGTGTTTGCGGTATAATAGACCATATGAAAAGAATACGGCGTTATGGATTAATTACAATGAATTTGTTGATTTATTATGTGCAAGAGGTATTATGGAAAATATACTTGTATTTGCGGCTGAACAGTATGGCTTCGCGAAAGATAAGCTGCATTTTGTAGGCGATAACTGCAATAAAATTTATGCTTTTTCAAAAAGCGGGGAATGGTATATTCTAAGGATTGGAGAACGCCCGGCTGATTTTGTCAGCCAAACAAAAGCGGAACTTGATTGGATGCGTTATTTGTCTGAAAATGGCATAAATGTACCCGCGCCGCTGTTTACAAAAAACGGCGAACGGCTTTTAACAATGCAGGACGGCGGAAAGCATTATATTATTTGCGCCTACAGCGCGTTTCCGGGGCAGTCGGGATATATGCACTGGAACAAAAATGATCCTAATCTATGGAATAACGCGCTGTTTTATAATTGGGGGAAACTGATGGGTGATATGCACCGTTTGACAAAAGATTATTTGCCGGCGAATGAAAATGACATACGTGAACATTTCAGCAGGTTCGCGCTCGGCGACAGTATTAAAACGTGTCCGGCTGTCAATAAAATTGCGGAGCATTTACTTGATGAGATAATGGCTCTGCCTAAAAACAAAGATTCATATGGATTGATTCACGCGGATTTTCATCAGTGGAATTTTCTCGTCCGCGACGGGATAATTGGCGTGTTTGATTTTGACGACGCGCTGTATGGCTGGTTTGCGCTTGATATTGGCGTCGCTCTTTATCACGCTTTATGGTGGGGGCGCAAAAACGATGCAGGGTATGATTTTTCCGGTGATATTATCAAGAATTTTTTGGACGGTTATTTGTCAGCCAATCAGTTAGATAATTTTTGGCTCGAAAAGATACCGTTGTTTATGAAGTACCGGCAAATATGCAAATTCAGTTGGTTTTATACTCCCAACAATGTGGACGAACACCAGCAAGAGCGTATACGCAACATAGAAAACGGCGCGTTATTCACAGGGTTTGAGTTGGATATCCCAATACAGAGCAGAAAGAAAATTGAATTATAATTGACAATTTCTCATTTTAGTTTGTGAACTCACCCGCCGCTTAAAGAAGCAGGGGCTTCGTAACAGAAGATTGATTTCATGGTCTATGGTAAGGTATTTTTCCTTACGAAATCCTTATTCTGACAGGCGCGTCCATATCGCCGCTATACTGTTCCGTTAGGTTCAGCTTACTTTTGTGTCCTTGAAGAAACTTTTTAACGTCTCGTCTTGACGACACATACAGTTTTACATGGCAGGTGATTAACTGCCAAAACCGCATACTGTATTCGATTATCAAGGTACTGATGATATTATAGCACAAAAAGGGGGATTAGTCAATAGCGAGCGTAAGAAAATGTTTGCCTACAGTGAGGCAATTCATCCCACCGCTTAGCTTGCGGCTTGAAGCGGGAGTATTCTTACTCGGTGAGGATAAAATTGTTATTTGCAAAAAGAAGTGCGTATATAATACAGTATAGCGCGGGAATTACACCCGCGCTATATTTATGACTTCAAATATCAAAATAACAAGAATGGAAAAGATATAATAATAAATTCGTGGTATAATATATTCACAGCTGTAAAACAAAAATAAATAGGTGAAACTTATGGCGAAAATATACGAGCAGATTATCAGATATATTGACAGGAATTTAAAAGAAGAGCTGACCCTTGATAATATAGCCAATGCGGTCGGATATTCAAAATTTCATATCTATAAACTGTTTGCTGTATACACGGCGGTTCCCGTCATGAAATATGTACAGCGGAAAAAAATGTACGCGGCAGTAAACGAATTTTATACAGGGCGGAATTTATATGATATTGCGCTTGATTATAATTTTGAAACCCCTGCGGGATTTTATAAAGCGTTTCAAAACGTATTCGGTTGTTCGCCAAGCGGTTTCAAAAAACACAAATTGAACGAGAATAAGGAGATTTTATTTATGTTAATTGAAAATGTAAAAACTGTAGAAGAACTTGATAATGTTCTTGATTTAGCGAAAAATTTTTATCCTGAAACTATTGATATGGAAGGCGGCGGCAGATACAGCCGCGCATATTGGCTTGAACAATTTAACAAACAGCCTGAATTAATATTATACGCAAAAGACCGCGATGAAATCTGCGGTATAGCGCTCGGCTGTGTTGACGGGGGTAAAAATATTACGGTGGGCGGCGATTTTGTGCTTGATGAATATAAAAACAAAGGCGTGCATGAATCAATGTTTATTGAACTCGAAAAACGCAGCGCAAACCTTGGATATGAAGGAATAGGGCTTGGCATTGGGGACGGGGAAGAAGAATTTTACGCTAAACTCGGTTATGTCGGCAAAATGCTGATTCAATCCGAAAAACACAGCGTAGACGAACTTATAAATTTCTTCGAGGTTAATTTTAAACACAAAAAAGAATGTGAAATCACAGGTTCCGGCGTATGGGACGGTTATGTAAATCAGCTGTGGCTTAGCGTTCCGATTCTTGATAAAGAACTTAAATCTAAATTTGAAAAAGAGCTTGGGGATTGCTGGACACAAATAATTGTTCATAAAGGATTATAGTTTTCCCATGACTTCGCAAAATAACCAAAACGAAAGAATAAAAAAGAAATTGGCGAAAATAAGCCAATTTCTTTTTTGAAAGGAAAAATTTACAAAAAAATATTGATTTTATTTAGAATGTAATGTATAATTAACAACATAAGTAAAAAATTTTTTTGCAGTAGTTGGATTTGCCGGGTAAGCATTATTTTAAAATTTCGTGTGATAAAATAAATGTATTGGAGATTATGAATATGTATAGAATAATACCTGAAAACGAACGTAAAGAATATAGTTTTGAACAGCTTAAAGAATACTTTGATGGTAAATGGCTTTATCTCATAAATGCAGAATTTACGGATGCAAACGGGATAGTGAAAGCCACTCCTGTTGTTGTAGCAGACAGCGAACTGGAAGGTATTGAAGACGGAATATATAAACCTTTCCGGGCTAAAGGTTTCGGTAATAAGGCTGACGCGGATTTTACGAATATGTGTCCGGCGTTTGCTTCTGTTTTTTGGAGCGAACACATATGAACAAAATAGTCACTCTTGAAGAAAATAATAAAATAAAATTTTTTTATGATATTCGCAATCATATATGGTTGTATTTAAAAATGATATTTTTGGATGATAGCGGCGAAATAATTTGTATTGAAGACGAAGATGACCATAAAAATTTTATTTTTGATACAGGCGCACAAAACACGATTATATCAAAAAGGCGTGCGAGTGAGTGCGGATATTTAAATCTTCCCGTTAAAGGCGTTGTTAATGCCGGTGGTATAAGTGGAGGCTCTTTGCGTTGTATACGCATAGAAATTCCTGATATTACTATTACAAAAAATCTGATCGTAAAGACTCCGTCTGTATTGGTATGCGATGATTATTCGGTAAACATTAATATTTTAGGTCAGGATATTTTGAAGCCGTACAGCTATTATTTGGACGTAAAGCAGCAATATATCTATTTTGATCTGAATTAAAACACTGCCTTGATTTTTTGCAGTATTTATAGATATAGTCCGAGAATGGCTTATGTATGCAATATCAGATTTAGCGGCAATGTTCAAAATATTTTTTGTAGTGGTTGGGGTTGCCGGATAGACATTGGAATATTTATATATTTATAATAATAAAACGGGAGGGGTATCATGGCAGATATATTCAAGGTTGGGAATCCTGTACATCAAACATCGAAAGAATTGATAGAGCAATACGGCGGAAACTGGGTCATAATGGGGGATTTTGAAAAGGAAAAGAGCGGTGGTATTGTAATTTATTATTCGTCCGACAGAAAACTATTGAATAAAAAAATCATGGAATTGGATGATGAATCAGAAATCTATCATAATTATAACGTAAGATATATAGGGAACAGCAGGTCGGTCTTAACTATAGCGGTTTGACTTTTTGTTGTCGGTATTTGTAGGGTACGGCTTCCATGCCGTACCGCCAATAAAATCAACGTTTTCTTTGTTTCGCGGTCGGACATGGAAGTCCGACCCTACGGTCTACATTAAATCAAACCGCTATAAACAGAAAGAAAACGGAATAAAAATACTCGAACGAATGAGTGAACTGCGTAAAAATTAAAAAGAAATTAAATTATATCAAGAGGGATTTGAAATGAAAGTATTTCATGTCAGCGAACAAATTGCAGGTTATGAATATGTATAGAATAGTATATCACGGCAGTATATTACCCGTTGAATCACCGAAAATTTTGAAAAGCGAGCGTATGCTGGATTTCGGCGAAGGTTTTTATACAACTTCAAACAGGGAGCAAGCCGAACGCTGGTCAGAAATTGTCGCGGTGAGACGTAAGACAGATATGCGCGTTATTACAGAATATGAATTTGATTTTGTAGCTGCCGGTAAAGAATTAATTATAATTTCTTTTGACAAACCTGATGATGAATGGCTGGATTTTGTATGTTTAAACAGAAGCGGTCATATATCACCGAAACCTTATGATATTGTTATAGGGCCTGTTGCAAACGATCAGGTATATACGGTAGTTATACTGTATGAACAGGGTGTACTCTCCAAAGAAGCTGCGATAATTGAATTAAAGGTGCGGAAACTGTATAATCAAATCTTATTTCACACCGAAAAATCTTTAAAATACTGCCGCTATTTGCGTCATATCAAAATCGGAGGTAAATTAAGTGGAAAAGAATAAATTTGCAGTTGTTATTCCTGTTATTATCGGAGGACTTGTAAATAAAATTATGGAAGAATTCCGCATAAGTGATGATGAAGCGTTTGAAAAATTATATAACTCTGAACTGTATGCCGCATTGGAAACAGAAGAAACAAAACTTTGGACATACAGCGTCACCAAACTTGCTGAACTTTATAAAAAAGAAATAAAAACAGGAAAATTAGAAATTCCTGATTATTAGGAGAAATATTATGCAGGAAAAAGTAAGATTCAAAGCATTTTGCATTGAAAGGTATAAATATACGCACAACCTTAAAGGACGCGAAGTATTAAAGCTTTTTAAGGAATACGGCGTTATGGATTATATTGATTCTTTTTATGATGTTCTGCATACTTTCGGAGATAAATATATCATAGCAGACATTGACGAATTTATTTCAGTCCGTCAAACAACGGAAATACAATCTTGATTCTATGATAAATGAGTAGGAAAATTATTTACTATGAGCGGTATGAAAAACAATTTTAATATGGATTATCTCGGGGTTGCTGTTGATATGGCGGGTTTCCCGAATTGCTTCCGCCATTGTTGGCTCTGCCGCCACAAAAAAGGGAAGAATAGTAATGATTAGTTTCGCGGCAAAACCCAAAACATCAAGAAAAG
>Ga0099364_10009641_pt1 | contig 13382 bp, 7 predicted proteins | sample TergutTh196P3_FD_73070 | JGI IMG/M metagenome (GOLD analysis project Ga0099364, IMG submission 73070) | Microcerotermes parvus P3 segment gut microbial communities from Pointe-Noire, Republic of the Congo - Th196 P3 | ecosystem: Host-associated > Arthropoda: Insects > Digestive system > Gut ...
GGGGGGGGCAGACAAGCTATATTTGAGCACAATTACGCCCAGATTTCGCATACCTTTACAAGACGAATTCGCGGGGCTGCCGGCGTGTGTTTGGGGGTTTTCTTGTGTAAATATGGCTGCTTTCATCTTTGCTACTTCCATTTAATCATAAAACGCTTAAATGATCAAGCGGGGGCTTTGTCTTGGCAGCGCGCTCGGTGTTTCGCGTGTATATATGAGCCGCGATGGATTCGCCTTCCAGCCCTCAACATCCTGTTTCGGGCTTCCAGGCCGCCTGCGCGTTCCCCGGCGCATCCATGCGCCGGATTTAACCGTCAAGGCTTGCGCCTTAGCTTTCACTACAGGAACGCTCCGGTTCGAATCCATCGAAATTTTCTCAATTATAAAAGATTCATCCCTGCGTTCTTTTTTATTTGTTTGAGCCGCGATGGATTCGAACCATCGACCACCGCCTTAAAAGGGCGATGCTCTACCGACTGAGCTAGCGGCCCAAAACTCCCTTAACTAGAAGTCTGATAACCAAGGTATTAAATTCTTGGAAAAAAATCAAGTAGTTGCGGCTATAATTTCGCAGCCATTTACTTTGATCAGCGGTTCTTTAGTTCGGCTTCCTTCTTCTCAATCTGATCCCTGATGCTTATTAGTTCGTTAATAATTGTGCGGAATTCCACGGATTCACGGTCAATTGCTTCCTGGTCCCGTTCTGTAAATGCTATAAATGTCTCATTGCCAAGGCGGGCAAGGATTTTCTGAGCCATGTTTTCCAGTTGTTTTATATCCCACATCAATAAACCGCGTTCGCCAAGATCCTGTGCTTTTGCACCCGCTTTCATGGCAAGATCTTTTGATGTAGACCAGCCCTGTTCCAGCATTTCTTTCATTCTGTCGCCAAATGTCATTTTTTACCTCCTGTTTGGGGTCTGTCTGTAAAGCAATCGGCTTTACGACAGACACCATTCATTTTCGTTTTATTCCTAGAATTGTCAGATCATCGTACTGTTCATCTTCCATAACATGAGTATAGTACATATACGCAGGATTGTCAGGGAATTCACGCGTGTGCGAGCAATATCTTCTGTATTGCAGGAAGTGGTTTTTCAGGAATTCGTCGATTTTTTTATCTACAAGAACGCGTGATTCTTCCCCCATTGTAGGCGATTTGTACATGCGGAATACTTTTTCAACCGATACCATCGCCATGATTACATCTTCAACGCGACCCTCGCAGCTTGAAAAGTCAAACTGCCATTCTTCAATTTCTTCAGGATTGTGATACTTTTTTAAAGTGAAGACCTGCTTCGCCATTACCGCGTCTACAATCGCATCTACACGTTCGGCTGTCATTTCTTCGTCCGCTTGTCCGCACAGGTGGTTTTCATGCGGGGTATCAACGGGACCTTCTTTGCAGAGTATTTCCTTGAACTCCTTGCTGCGGAATTTTCTTTTTGCTTCTTCAATGCCGTCAGTGTAAAGCAAAAGGATATCCCCCTTGTCTACCTGTACCGTTTGAACATTGTAGCCGCCTGTGGATTCAATCATGATGTTTGGGAGTACGCCCGTTGCCGGAGTTGTCGGAAGAGAAATTATCTTTTTCTTTCCCTCGGATTGTTTATACAGATGAATGATATTGTCGCCTGCATTACAGAAGCGGACTATTCCGGTTTCAGAATCGAAGAGGCAGAGGGTGAATGCGGCAAAGCGGCCTTTGAACCCGAGGGTTTCTATAAAGTCATTTATCTGATAAACCACTTCTTCTATTTTCATTCCCTTTGCATTTGGCTTCCATTGATTAAAATAGTTTAAGAACATCGTTGCAACCTGAATCATGATAAGTGCGGCAGGAATTCCCTTGCCTGCCACGTCGCATTTAATTATCGCATAGTACCTGCCGTCCAGTTCCCTGTAGTCAAAGTAGTCTCCCGACACGCCTTTTGCCCCTTCGTAGTAACCAAAGAAATTGAGGTTTGGCGTCCTTTTAAAACCGCTGGATAATTTATTGCCATCATTATCCAGTTCCAGCGGGATAAACTTTTTCTGTATTTCCTTGCCGATTGACAGATCGGAAGCCGCGAGCGCCGCTCTTACAAGACCAAGCGTCATGTCGTTGATTGTGTTTCCAAGAACCGCAATCTCATCTTTTGTGGAAATTTTAATATCCGCACCTGCAAGTTTTGTCTTGTCTTCTGTGTCGCGGATTTTTTCTATATGCCTTACAAGTTTTTTTATTGGTCTGATTATAAGTGTTGAAAGTATCAGTGCGCCGATAATTCCGATAAGCAGCGCAAGGGAAGCTACAATCCCTATGGTTATTAAGAGGAGCATCTGCCCCTGGAAAATCTGCTCTATGATCGAATCCAGCGAAACTTCCAGACTGACAAAACCTCGGAAGAAATTTTCGTCCGCACCCTGCCGGTACATTATTGGCTTGATGAAAGTGTATGTTCTGTCGCCGTCGTTTAAAAGTTCTTCTGTGGAAAACTCAGGGTATGAATAAACATCTCTTGACAATTCTGTGAGTATCTCGTTCAACCTAACTTCCTGCGAAGTAATTGTTACCTGAATATCATCACGGCGGCGCACCCCTTCGGCATCTGTGCGCAGCGCAAGCGCTACACCTTCTTCGTACAATGATCTTATGCTGTTGGAAAGATCGCTTGCGCTTGCCTGCGCCGCAATATTCAGCTCTCTGCCAAGCTGTTCATAAAGCGGACTTAAATCTCCCAGATAGCGTGAAATGCCGGAGCGTAATTCTGCAGTGTCAATTCTGGATTCAATATCCGGATCATTCGTCGCCCATACATGATCGGTGTGTATCGACCCAATGCCGTAACCCATGATCGTAATGTAGTTTGCTTCGGGGAGAGCCGCTGATTGTCCCGGAAGGAATAGTAATTCCAATACACCCTGTTCACCCATAGACTGTACTGCTATCGGCATATAAGATCTTGCGCCGGAAGCAATTCCATCTAAAAGCACATTGGAGCGATCCCATAAACTATTAAGAAGGGTTTCACGCTGTGTATTTGTCATTAAGATGTACATTGGCGTGGAAATCATTATAATAATCAGAATTACAAGAGCGATTGTAAAAGATGCAAGTTTATAACGCAGCCCTTTTCCTTTTTTTTCTATTTGTACCGCTTTTTGTTTTTTACTTTTTGGCATAAAATCTCCTGTTATAATCGCATTCGCTTCTTTTTTAACCGTCGCGCTTTCCATAATAATTCCGCTGATTCCGCGGATTGTTACAATAATTCCAAAAAGGCAGAAAAGTATCAGAATTGCAGCAAGCGCTATTGCCGGGTTTAATGCAAACTTGCCTCTGTCGATGATCCATGAAGGTCTCCATTCGCGGGTATAATCTCCAAATTTAACAGTCCCTGTTCTTTCGGTTGTAATTGTTATACCAGAGGTATACCAGCCTCTTGTAGAATGTTCAAGTCTTAGACCGTACAGACCCTCTCTTATATTTTCAAACCTGATTCCGCCGATTTCCCTGTCCGATAAAATGACAAATTCCGCATTAAGATCCCCGCTTCCTTCCTGTGTAAGTATTACAGACGTTATCTCTCCGTTAGTTGAAAATCCGCGTCCAAGAATGTTTATCGTAAGGACTCCCTGTTCATCCTGCCGGGCATCAATATAATTTACTATTGTGTAGGGTATATATTTATTTGTTCTGAATATTATGTTTGAAGGATTTCCTATATTGCCTGCCTGATCTATTGCCGCAACTGAAAATGCATATATGCCGTTATCCTGGTTTATAAAACTGGTAAAATTATTTCTTCCCATTATGCCCGCAGGAGGATTATTTATTACCGCGTCTTCCGATGCGCCCAGGTATTGAAGATTCCATGTATACCCTGCAATGAAAGGATCTGATGATTCCTCCCATGTCATGCTGAAAGTATTGGAAATTAAATATCCATAATCATCTAATTCCGGTTCGTGTATTGTTAATTCCGGAGGCGGAATGGTTTTTCTGTAGTACATAACCTGCGCAGGCTCCGACCAATTTCCTGCAAAGTCATGTGCGGAAATGCTGAAATACCATGCACCTTCTCTGTCCGCAATTAGTTCCAAATTCATTGTGGCAGTATTACCTGTATTGTAAACCATTAAGTATTGCGGCGGTCTTACAGCAGGATCCTGGCTCCATGAATACGAAAAACCGTAAATCCCCGAAGGATCCTGAGGGATGCTCCATGAAACCCGGGGTCTTTCCGAACGGTTTGCATTTGAAGCTGTAAAGTTAAGCGGAGTTATCCGCGGGTTTATTACAGAACGATCCGGCGCAATTATGCTGATACGCCCCGTATCACGTACAGTTGTCTGCCAGAAGATAAATACGCCGTCCCTTGAAACAATCGGACGTGCAAATGAAGCATCCTCCGCAATTCCTGAAAGCTGGTAATTCTCCCAGATTAAACCCCTCTGCTGAGCCAATATGATGCTGTTGGCTCCGCTTCGGTTATCAAACCAAACGATTAAAGGTACGTCATTGACTATAAATCCAACCGGGTTGTTGCAGTATGCTTCCGCACTATTTATACGTTCAACATCGCCGATTATTTCACCATTGGAATTTATTACTGCACTGTAAATAAATGGCGATTGATTAGCATACCGCCGTTCCCAGACCAGTAATAAATTATTGCCGTATTTTGACAGATGCGGACGCTGATTGTCAAAATCAGAAGAAGGGGCATCTGTGAACATTACCGGGTCGCTGAATGTTGTAAATTGCCTTGACTCTGTCCATGTTAACCCGCCGTCCTCGCTTATCTTGTAATAAAGCTGAAAGTTCAGCGCAAGATCCAATCCAATTACAATCGACTGAAAAAATACAATATCCCTATTTCCAATGTCCGCATGTGCGGGAAGGAAGTTAAGCGCCATAAAGTTTTCCGGTACAAATAGTTCAAACGGCGTCCATGTAAGTCCATTAGCGGAACGTGAATAATAAATGGAAAGCGACTCTGTTAAACCTCTTGTTATAAAAAGAAGATAACCTCCATCCGCACGCACAAAGATTCTGGGAGCGACTGAACTTTCAGAACCCATATTGAGAGTCTGGCGCGTAAAACTTATGCCGGCATCTTCCGAGATAAGTATCTCTGTCTGAACTCCTCCTGCGGCCGCTGCAATTATTATCCTGTCGCGGTTATCAATTATCATGCTTATTACAGAAGGTTCCGCGCCTGAGTACGGATACGGACCTGCAACAATTCCCCTCTGCACCCATTGTCCTGCGCCTTCTTTAACGGCAAGATGGATGCCGATAAAACCGCTTGCCGTAATGCCCGGATCATTGTTAGGCGTTACTTCCTGCCATGCGATGGCAGAAAGCGCATCTGAATATGCACTGACAGGGAATCTCCCCTCACCCGGCGAAAACGGCTCCGCATATTCCCAGTATAAGTCCGCTGCATAAGCAGGTATGGAAAGAAACATGAAAAACATAAAAAATATAGATAAGGAATGTAGTTTTTTCATAAGACCGATTGTATCCTTCGCCGTAATTCCACTAATTTTGTTATGTTGCGGTTTTGTGTATTCTGCATGAGTCTTTCCACAATCGTATAGGCCGCAAGGTAATTGCCGTTCTGAAACTCACGTACTGCCCGCTGATAGTCCGCTTCATCCGCGCTTGAAAGCACGACAGCAGACGGGGCGCTCATCATAACAAGAAGCCTGTCCTTTATCCTGACGGCTTCTGTATTATTGGGATCGAGTAAAATTGCTTCGTTTATCTGCGTAAGGGCAATTTCAAACTGAACCCTGTTGTTTGTATTAACTATGCCGTTTGCAGATGCCGTTAGCTGACTTGAACGCGCAATATCGGCAGGGTTTGGCGGCGGCGGACGATAACCCATATCAATTTCCGCCTGTGTAATGATTGCCCGAATTCCCGGATAGTTTGGGTTTATTTCCGCAAGGTTTTGAAGATCAGCAAATGATTCAACCCTTCTTTGGCGTGTTCCGCTAATGGCATCCCTTATACGCTGATCAAATGATGCATTGAAAGCCGCAGGGTCTGTAAATTGTTCTATGCGCAGTTCAAGCAAACCTGCTTCCTGATTCAGGGGGAACATCAGGCGGATTTCTCTTGTCAGCCGCCGCGCTTCTTCAAATCTTTCAAGCCCGGAAGTGCGCATATTTGCGCTTATGTAACGCACGCCCTCGTCATAATTTCTCTGCGCCTGGCTTAATAGCTGGCTCATTTCCGAATAAAGCGGCGCTGTCGGCGGAATCGTTCTGCTTGATCGTACCGAAAGGGCAGTGCGGACAATTTCGAGCCAGTAAACAACCTCTTCATTTTCATCAGGATTTGTTACACGCCACCGGTTTCTTGCCTGCAGCAAGCTGTCTTCCGCCTGTTGGAAGTTTCCCGCATAGTATTGGTTGCGTGCATTATTTACAAGAGTACGAACCTGTGCAATTATCAATTCATTTTCCGCCTGTGTTATTGCCTGCCCCATGTTTAACAACTGCTGATCCCATTGCTGCCGCAGCGCAGTAGATGCCTGAATATCCAGCGATTCATTAATTCTATCCGCCGTCCTTTGAAGCCGCTCGCGCGAGGTATTGTAATCCTGTCTTTGATATGCAAGCTGAGCTTCGCTGAAAAGACGCACAGCCTCAACTCTTAGAGCTTCAGCCTGATCTATTCTTATTCGTGCGGTCTCGGTAAGCAGAAGACCTTCGCTGCGGATGTTGTTTAGTTCATTTACGGATGCCTGCTGATTGATATGAATTTCCGCAATATACGGAACTGCCGTAATTTCCGGAAGTTCTGCGCTGAATTGCGTTAAAATGGCATTTCCATTGCCGCTGTCAATTTCTATTGAGCCGAGCATTGTGGTGAGTATTTGCAAGGCTTCTGCAGGATAACGGTAGATTGCCTCAGAGTCGGAATATACGGGATTTTCTTCAAGGATTCCGTCAAGTAAACTCCTGCTTCCTTCAAGTTCGGATCTTCTTGCGTTTACACCGGCCAGAAAATTGTTATGCGCAATGGAATAGTACCTTTGAACCGAAAGCTGTTCTTCTGTTATAAGCTCGTCGTATAAATTCCCGATTGCGGCATATGTATTTACAAAATGAAAAACATCCCTGTATGCGGGTGTTCCCATGATTAATAAATCCATACCTCCCTGAACTTCGCCAATATTAGATCTGGTATTAATTATCAAGTCCCTTGTCTGCTGTTCACTGTTTAACCCCTGGCTTGCGGTAATTTCACCCGCCTGCCAGCGATTGAATGACGAGTTATCAATGTTATATTCAAGTGCGATTACTGCCGCCCGCATAAGCGCATTATTAGCTTCGTCGAGGGCATGTATTTCCAGATATTGCCTAATATCCTCGTTCAGGATATTATTTCCAAACAAGATTTCGTACTGCGGCATTTCATCTTCAAAAAGTTCAAAATGTTTATGAAATAACTGTATGGATAATTTTGCATATGTATCAATGCTGCCCAGTGATATTGCAACGGTGTCATACCGCCTCTCTGTAAATGCGGCAAGCGAGGCGGAATGTATGTTTTCAACATACCCGGCAAATGAATTTATAATTGCGCCGATTGCATCTGTCCACTGAACGGTAAAAATACCAAGCATGCCTTCCGGAGAACTTTCGCTTGTACGCCCGTTTATTACAGTCGAGAGGAATACAAGATGATTGCGGTCGCCCATTTCGGGTCTTTCCGTCCTTATTATGTCCAGCATCTGCCGATAGATAACAGACGCGGAAAATAATTCCCGCCTAAGGTAAATAAATCTATCTATCACAGAATCCAGCCTTATCATTATTCCGGCAAGAGCTTCTGTGTTTTCTGTATTTATCGCATGTACAATTTCTCCGGAGATCACCTCCATCTGCATACCGGTCTCATGGAAATTTGCAATCATGGAGTTAATTCTTTCTGTCTCTCTTATTACAGTTTGTTCGATTTCCCAGCCGAAACCCGACGTGAAAAACTCTTCACGCATAAATCCCAGTCCGGTTGAATAAGTTTGCATAGCCTGCGAATAATCGCCATTGTCAAGATAAGTTCTGGCGGCTTCCATAATTTCCCAAAGTGAATTTCTGCTGATATTAAAGAACGCGATTTCTCTTGTCCTTGATATAAAGTTAATTAACAGCGGACTATTTGGATTTTCCAGCTCGTAAAGGCGTTCTGACAGAGCAAAGAGCTTTTCATCATTTTCCGGTTCATTTATAAGAGTTTCGATCAATTCATCCGCAACACGGTTAAATTCCTCACGAATTCCCAGAATCGCCTGAATCCGGCTGTGCGCTTCGTCAAACCGATCGGGATTACGTCTTGCAAAATCGGTAAGGTAAAGTATTGCTTCGTCAAATTCCTTTGCTTCTATAAGGGCATCGGCTCTTGAAAGTTCCTGTTCCTGTCTGCCTCTGCCATACACCGGTACAAGAGCCGTACACAGCAAAATTAATGAGAATCCGGTAATTGTGGTTAATCTGCAAAATGCAGACTTTCGAGCAAACCTTCCCATCTATATAATATAATACATTATCGTAGCTTTCTTTTGAATCCTTCCAATAGAGTTGTTTTTTTGCCAAAAGCTGATACTATATTTGAAGGTATGTTGCGTATTAAAATGGCGCTTTTTTCTGCCGTTCTTATTCTGATGTTTTCTCTTTCGCCTGCCCGCCTTGCCGGTGAAGGGCAGGATCTATATGGCAATATTGCTGATTATTTAAACATGATTTACGGGATCGATGGAAATGCCGGTTTGACGGCATTTCCAGTATTGAATATCCCAATGGGGGGAAGGTCGGAAAGCATAATTGCTTTTTCAGCAATTTCCAATGATATTACTTTTCTTGAATTAAACCCCGCCGGTTCTTCCATGCTTCAAAGATCGGAACTGGCTTTCTTTCATAACAACTGGATAGCTGATTCAAAGATTGAAGGCATTGCTTATGCAACCCGCTTTGGAGATATTGGCATTGCCGCCGGCGCCAGATGGCTGTATATGCCGTTTACCGAATATAATTACTACGGCGAAAGAGTTTCTGGCGGTTATTATTCAGAAGGTGTAGCAATACTTAACGCTTCCTATAACTTCTTCAGCAGTTATTATTTTTCCGGGGTTTCCATTGGCATTAACCTCAAAGGCGCGTTCCGGTTAATGCCGGACTATACCGATAACAACGATAATATCTTAAGCGGCTCGGGACTTTCTCAATCCGCTGTCATGGCAATGGCGGACATCGGACTGTTGACCAGATTTGATTTTCTTAAAGGCTACAGCTCAAGGGAGAAAAATGCCTCGGCTGCAATTGTTGCAAGGAATCTTGGTCCACCCGCGCTTGGAGACCCCCTCCCGACTGCTGTAACTGCGGCATTTTCCTACAAGCCGATCCGCCCGTTGACATTTGGCTTTGATTTTACCCTTCCCCTAAACCTGATGGATTTATCTCTTTCAGAAATGCCGTATATGTCTCTTGGGGCTTCTGTAAATGTTACGGAATTTTTAACAATGAATGCAGGGTTCCTTTACAAAGCAGGAAGCAGCCGCATTGCCATCGGCAGTACACTTGTATTTAATAGAATCGCCATTGAAGTAAACTATACTCTGGATCTTTTAACCCAATTACAGCCGCTTAACCGTGTAAGCCTTGCAGTTCGCCTGGACCTTGGCGACAACGGCCGTCAGGTAATGTCGGACAGAGTTGACGAACTATACCTTCTTGGACTTGAAGCCTTTTCCCGCAGGAACTTTACCTATGCCAGAGTATGCTGGGAAGAAGCCCTGCGGTTAAACCCAAGATATTCGCCGGCAATGGAAAGCCTTGCCATCTTAGGCGAAATAGAAGTGCTTGAGGAACGGATCGACGCCCTGTACCGGCTTAACTTTTAACTATCTTTTTCTTCTGAATACTCTGTAGTTGATGTTTGGGAAAATGTTATGTTTACGCTCAAGCGTGGTCAACCATTCTGTACTCATATAGTTGCTGCCTAATGCTTCATAAATTGTTGTAAAATTCCTAAGTGCGCTTTCCGCCTGATTGCGGGCATATTCGGTGGAGTCCTGCTTATGCAGTTGTGCAGGCCAATCTGATGATTGTGCAAGAAGTATCTCGCGGGCTGCCTGATTTAAGGCACGCTCCTTTAAACCTGTATCGTCGGGGAACCGCTCTGCAAGTTCCGTCATTCGCTCCATTGACCTGTACAAATGGCGATAGATCCAGTCATTGGAAACATCCAGCCATGTTTCAGCATAACCATTCACGCCGCCTGATGAAAACTCAGGTGTTACAACCTGAAGCGATGAAAGATTTTGCTTAAAAATATACTCACTTGGGCATACAAATCGAATGTCATTACTGCCGTAAGCCGTTCTGAAAAGTGTTTCTATAAACTGCGAGCCCTCGTACCAGTAACGTATGAAATCTCCAGCGTACAAACTAACCGGTGTTTCATCCATATACTTTGACGCTTCTTCAAGACGTGCAGTTGTTTTATCCAAAAATAGTTTTGCATGTTCCGCAGCTTTGTCAAAAGCCGCCTGCGGGTTATAGATATTTGATGTGCCTTCACCGCGCGACTGGTATTTGTACCCCGTCTTGCGCCTTTCTCCATCTATATTCAGGAATTGGCTGACAAGTTCCGGCGGGAGTTCATAACCTGCATCAATATCATTGTTGCGATAAACTTCGTCCAGAGCCATACCTTCTATTTCGTTTACCGAATACAAATCTCTTGCAAGGATAAAAGTACCGTTAGGTGTTTTTGCCGGGTAAAAACAGCCTTTCTTCGGCGCAGGATTTGCAAACAAAAGCCCGTGGCTGTCTGTTATTGTATAAGTAAAATTATATGCTCTTAAATACGGCTCCAAAGCCCCTGTCCAGCCAAGCGCCGGCATCCAAAACCCCTGAGGGCTGCTGCCGAAACTCCTGCGGTACCCTGCAATCGGTATTTCCATTTGCGCCTGCAATGATTCATTGTTACGGCTTATGAACGGAAGGAACGCATGAGTTGCGCAGCTTGCAAGTATCTCGATCTTTCCCTTACGTCTGTAAAAATCTATTGTTTTTAAAAGATTTTGTTCGTATTTTTCGGTATATGCGATTCTTCTATCGACTATCTGATTGTAGTAATCCTGCGCCAGTTTGTTTAATTCACTTTTACCCGAAGTGCGTTCCAGTTCCTGCCTGCCAAACTCAATTTGTTTATCAACATAGTCAAGATATTTTTTCTGCAGAAGTTCATCGCCGAGCATATGGCAAAGAACAGGCGTTATTGCAAGACCAAGACGGAAAGGTATTTGATCTTTTTCCAGCCTGCCCAGAACCTCAAGAAGCGGAAGCAGTGTTTCAGACACAAATTCAAAAAACCTGCCTTCTTCCCCAAGCTGAGCCAGTTCGTTTTCTTTTGAGAATTCCCTTACAAAAGGCAAATGCGCTTCGAGTACCAAACATATCGCGTAACGGTATTCCATATTAAACTCCCTGGATTTACCTGGCTGCAAAACTTTTGCGGGGGTCTCTATCAATATTTTTTGTTACTGATAAATCCTGCAATCCTGAAAGACGTATTAACGGATTTTGACCAAGACCGGCAATAATTTCATCATCTTTTATTGTTGGCATATTAAACGGTACGGAAGAAGCAATCTGTATTTCTTTTTCGCCTCGGATTGCATTTAATAGTATTACATAGGAATCGCAATCCTTTGAAGAATGTTCGGCAAACCCCAAATACCTTGCACGATCTTCTGCACCCACCAGCACGGTAAAGGAATTCTCGTTTGACTTTGGCGGCGTTCTGTTTAAAGTAATTACCCTGAGACAATACCCGCCAAAATCATCTGAACTTTCGTGTATTTCCCTTTCATGGCTTTTTATTTCCCAAAAAACAAACGCCCACAGGGGGTCTCTTATGATTACTTCTATGAACGAAATATTGTACTGCTTTGGCAGCAATACGGTTTCTGGATTTGCGGGATTTATTTTTAGATCATCTTCTGGCTGCGGAACTTCTGTATTTGCATATTCCAGCAATTCTTCTATGATAAAAATCCTTTCCAGCCCCGGCGGAATATCAATACCGTAGTTGTCGGCCATTTTGATCAACTCACCGGTGCTTAGACTTTCCAGCCATGAACGTGAAATTGGAACAGCAGCTACATCTGTCATTTATCTTGATTGTGTAAAAAAACCCAAGTTTAGTCAACCTGTACGAGGCCTTGTTAGATGATCTGAAAGCCGGTCTAAATATATTGGACACCCACATACTGCCTGTATTGGACACCCACATACTGCCTGTATTGGACACCCACATACTGCCTGTATTGGACACCCACATACTGCCAGTATTGGACACCCACATATTGCCTGTATTGGATGCTCCTGTCAGGCTGTCCCCTGTTCCAGAATAAACGGGCTTACAATAGTGCGTACGTTTTTAAGCATAATACCGGAACCGGTAAACTGGGTGCGGACTACCACCCTGCAACGGTCGATTCCTGCCATGTCGGGGACAATGCCGCGCACGCTTGACGGGTTATTTTCGATAAAGATATCGACTTTATGCCTTACCGAAGGGTCGTCGGCGCTCTCAAAATAAACGCCGCATTCGGGGTCATCGCACTCGACCTTGATTTTATAGCCGCGCAGGGTGAACGGACGGCCAGAAATCCATGTTGAATTGACCTGAACGTCCTCGAGCGAGCCTTTGTGAAGGATAAACTCGTCGATATAGGCGTCGGTGTCGGCTAGACCTTCGACAAGAATATAGATACTTTCGGCAAGTTCGCGCAGGGGTTGGTTGGCGCGCAGCCGGAAATTAAGCGGGTTTTTGTCCGGCGTTGGTTTTTCATGCGCCGTTGCAAATGTACCCCCAAGATTCGGGTAAACCGAATAAAAGCCGTTATTGACAGTAAACCCATCGCAGAGTTGGTATGCGACCTCATTATGGTAGGCCTTGACGTGTTTTACAAGATCGTCAAAGTTACCGGTAAAGCCCCCCCGGTCGCGGTAGGCGGCGCACACCTGCTCAATGCCTAATACTGCCTCACTGTCCGTCCGCGCAATGAAGGCGGTTTCCTGCCCCGGCAGATAGTTGGGGTAAAGTTTCACCCTGATGCGGTGCATCACCTGTTTTACTCCGTAAGTTAAGTTCATAAAATACCTCTTTTTGCCAGTCTGCTCGATTTTTGCAGACAGGCTTGTTTATATTAACTGCTTCATACAAGGCAGTTCTTTCTCTATGGCGCGAGTCTCCCAACAATGGTGATATCGAACTCGCTAGGATCAATAGCAGTGCCGTCCCCGTACTGTGCTGTTCCGCCGACCACATTCAGGGCCGGGCCGGTGGTGCCGCTGGCGGCGGGAGTTGGGGG
>Ga0099364_10009642_pt1 | contig 13382 bp, 20 predicted proteins | sample TergutTh196P3_FD_73070 | JGI IMG/M metagenome (GOLD analysis project Ga0099364, IMG submission 73070) | Microcerotermes parvus P3 segment gut microbial communities from Pointe-Noire, Republic of the Congo - Th196 P3 | ecosystem: Host-associated > Arthropoda: Insects > Digestive system > Gut ...
AAAACTCCGAGTAATTATAGATTACTAACATATGACCATCACAATCCGGTCGCCCTGCTTCCTCCACATAACCAATAACATCCAATTTGCGTATGAGATGTATTTCGTTTTCATAGTGCATCACTTTATCAGGCGAAAATCCATCCCTTCATAAACACGCACAGGGTTACCGCGTTCAATACGCGTGTGTTCCAATCGATTCTCCGATTTCGCGGATGCAATGTGTGCGGTGTTGCGGGACTCTATCGCCTCGCAAAGTCGTTTGATCGCAATTTGTTTGTTTATATGCTGGCTGCGTTCTTCCGTGCAGACCACGGAAATGCCGGTAGGGATATGAATTGCCCTGACTCCGGTTTCCACTTTATTTACATTTTGTCCTCCCTTGCCGCTGCTTCGGAAGGTTTCAAACCGCACCTCGGATTCGTCGAATTCTTTGCATTCGACTGAAACAGCGTGACAAAGGCTGACGTCCACGAACCAATTTTTTCTACCGTGGTGAGGCCGAAAAGGGCTCTTACATATCCATTGTACCGTCCCCTCCAAAAACGACAGGTCGTTTTCAGTCGAAATCTTTACCGAACGAAAACACCCTTTCCGGCTTCCCTCGGTCTTTTCGATTACTTTTATATCCGCGAACTCCGATACCAGAGAGGCGAGCAGTTTACTCACCGCAAGTTCGCATTCGGTGGGACCGGAGCCGGAACTCAACTGTATCTCCATTTTCATTCTCCTATGCCTTGAAGGTTACAAGGGGCCTCAGCCTGGCGACTACAGAGCAAAGGCCGTTTTCCTCCAACGCGCGAATTATATGCTCGATGCCCTTGTATGCCTCCGGAGCTTCCTCGTACAGTAGATTTGTGTCGTGGCAGACGGTTTCACTCCCGAGGCGCGTCCTGCGTATTTCGTAACGGTCATACTTGTCTTTTAGTCTCCCTTTACAGAGGCCCCGCAGCCATTTCCTCCCCGCGCCGTGTGAGAGAGAATACATCGAGGCGGATGTGTCCTTAGCCGGTTTTACTATGTATGTCAGGGCGCCCCTTGAACCGGGTATGATTACCGGACCGTGAAATGAGCTGACGGCTCCTTTGCGGTGGATGTATCGTTCATTGCTCCCCTCGATACGCTCAACGAAATTGTGACAGCAATCAAGCGCCGACTTCAATCCCGAAGAATAACCAAGATAGTCGGCAAGTTTCAATGCAACGACGTAACGGTTACGTGTGGCCCACATAAGCGCGTCGTCGTGCGCCGACATGTACGCATCGGCGCGTTCGGTTCCTGACGGAATACCTCCATAATCGTCAAAGAGATTCATTATCCGTTCCCCATAACCACGAGAACCGCTGTGTACCAGAAGCAGGATGCGGTTTTTGTCGATATCAAGGGAAGTGAACTCTTCCTCGTCGCAGATTTCTTCAATGGCCTGAAACTCCGCGAAATGGTTTCCGCCCCCTATCGTACCGAGGTCGAGGATGGGGCTTTCCTCGGAGAATGGGTTTTCGATTTCGATGTCGCGCAGTGAATTTATCTCACGCAGCCGCTTGACGAATTTCTCCTGTTTGAATTTTTTCACGCGGCAGTTGGTCTCAAACAATCCCATGCCGCAGCCGACATCGTTGCCGATCAGGTGAGGGTAGATGATGGCGTCAGTTTCGAGAGCGACGCCCACTGGCGACTTACCGGGGTGAAGATCCGGCAGGCCGACGGCCCGGACGACTCCAGGCAGATTAGCGACTGTTTTGAGCTGCAGAACGGCAGGCTGCTCAATCCAGCATTTTTCGTTCGCGATGATTGAAATTTTCTCGTTCAAAACGGTGATTCCATTTGTGTCCATTTTTTCCGGGTCACTCCTAACCTCAAAATCTTCAGCACTGCTCCCAGAAAGGTAATACATCTTCCTTATCACAATTTAATTAACCATTAATTAAATCATCATATTTTCCCATTGCCTCATCCAACAAATCGAGAATGTTTTCTGCCATAGATAGCCTGTCCGGATCATACTCTTCATAGTTTTCCTCTTGGAAATCATATTCTTCCACCGTTATATCTGAACACAATTTTCTTAGAGTGCGCATGTCGTTAATTAACATGTTTTGTACACTCTCTACAATTACACCCATCTCATTCGCTAGAAACTCTAACTGATCTGTAGTAAGCATGTTTACCACATCCCTTATAGGTTTATCCTTTCATTAAAATGATAAAATCGGTGAAGTGCTGGTAGTGAATTTAATACAAAAAACATAGTGAATACATTAATCAACCAGATAGACATTAAAAGGCTTTGCTCTAGTCTTTGCTACTTCTAGTGCTCTCTCTATAGCCGGTTCTCTACTATCTTCCCAGCTTTCTTCATCCCCGATACCAAGTTCCCCTCCCCGCTCCCAAAAAGGTAATACTTTGTCTTCAAAAGTTTTTATAATTTCCTGTTTTAATTTAGTATCACCTTTTATAAACTCAGAATAATTGTGTATTACCAGCATGTGACCTTTGATGCCCACCCAGCCATCATAACGCACAAACCCCATATAACGTAAGTCGAGTTCATATAAATGTTCTCTTAGATACCTATCATTTCTTACCTCATAGGGTAAATCAAAACCGTTCTCAATGGCTTCAAGATAGTCATCGCGTGACTGAATACTCGTGCCATCAAGCTCAACGACATTAATGCCATCACTGATAGCCTTACGTATAATGCTTTGCATCTTTTCATGGTTGTCTATGTTTATGATCCTGTTTTTTATCATATTATCCTTTCATAATAATCCCCATTCCCACCCTCGAAAGATAAAACCGGCGCTGGTTTTAACATTACCCTGTTAGTCATCGTTATCCGATGCTTTTGTACTCGTGTAACGACAATTTGTCGATTACCGTTTAACATTAGGACTATATTTTTAATTTTCGAGTCGGGCAGAGTCCGCTGCCCTGATACGGAGCCCCGCAGCCAAAGTTTACAGGTTTCCCCCTGTAGGGTTGCGCCACGCTTTTTATCCTTCTACCAACTTCTTTTACAGCAAGTCTACAGTCCAGTTGATACCTTGCAGCTTGGTATAAGTACAAAATTAAAACAAAACCATATTAGGCCCTTGTTCCTCACACATCATGAGGTAAAGGCGATATGCCTCTTCGTAGCCTTCTTTGGTTACACCGTTTTCTCTGATGTCAGCATCCATCAAAGCTCCCTGATATGCACTGAATAAAGGTCTTCTTTCTTCAGGAGTGCAAGTTAGGAGATATTGAACAAAGTTTAGCTTTTTCTTCATTACTGCTCTTGTTAGAGCTTCCCCTACTTTGAGGCTGTACGTCCTTGCATGACTAGGGATAAGAGTATTTAATTCACTTGCTATTTCAATAATACGCTTGATATCCATCATTTGGATTCACCCCTTTACTCTGATCCCTGTCTGGATAAGCCGTACCCAGATTCCTTTACAGCAAGTCTACAGTCCAGTTGATACCTTGCAGCTTGGTATCAATTTCGCGGTATTCTTTGGAAAGTTTGTCAATTTGCTTTTGTAATTCCTTCACGTCAATACAGCGAACGGCCTTAATCTCGTTAAGGCGGTATCTGTCCAGCCTTATAGTTGCCGATTCATAAAACTCACGGTATGCCCTGATTTTTGTACCTAAGCAATCCCTCAAAGCGATAGCGTCAGCGATACTCTTTTTATCGTCAAAAGGCGTTTTACAATTCGTTTGATTTATCCTTTGAACCAATTCAAGAAAACGCGCCATGCTTTCCTCATATTCGGATATCAGTTCTTCGGGTTTTTCTGAGGGCAAATCACCCTCTTGAACTTTCGTATTGGCTTTAATACGGCTGATTAGCTGTCCGTTTTTCTTTTGAATTTCCGCTCTTTGTATGAGCGCTTCGGCAAGTTTCATAAGCAGCCCTCCTATCTCAAAATATCTCGTTTAATACAAAAACCATAGCGTATATATTTTTTATCTTACCTCTCCTGCAAAGTCAGTTATTATCGGGTGTATCACACGGCCAAGTCTATTTAAGCATGGAATCAGCGAGCCCATAAAACCCGCGCCTCGGCTGGTGTAAAATTCAAGCTTTTTTACGTTACCCTCTATTTCTACAATCGCTTGATATTGTTCCGCACCGCCTTCAAAGCTGTATTCAAACAATTCCGTATAAAGAACATAGCTATGCGGCTCTATGATAATATCAACCTCGTCATCCTGCGGGGTTGACATAGCAATCGCGTCATCATCATACGTTTCAAACCCGCCGTATGAGGTTCTTTTTAAAGTAATAGGATTGTCCGTGTCGTTCACAAGATATAATTCATACTCCGGCTCACTGAAATTGTCCGGTGACGAGATTATGCCGCGCTTGCGAAGCAACCCGAAGAATATTTTTTTATCCATATTCGCACCTCGCCTCAGTGATTATAGTTGTGCCTGTTGTAAATATAGGCAGGGGTTTAATACAATGATATGACTTTTTGTTATATCTATCTGTAATAGTGTCTGCGGACGATTTTATACACGCCGCTCCCATATATTATCCGAAAGATACGAAAAGCTCCTGCCTTCATGTATCTCTAAATAAAGCTTACGTCCATTAGTACCCCTATCATTATCTAACAGTATATATCCATAATCATTTTCTATTTTCTCTTTGTTTGCGACAAGGAAGTCAATAAATTCATCAGTGTCTATACCGAGATCACGAAGCGTTGTATTTAAATCTATATCGTCTTCGTCCACATCGAAATAATCAACTACTAACGACTTTAACGCTTCAAAGTGCTGCGTCCCGACAACAAAGCGCAGCCCACCTGTACTACTCGCTCCTTTCTTTTCTTTATTTAATAATAGTCTCGCTATCCCTGTCGGGTCTTCGATTATTTCCCAATTATCACGTTCTGTTTCCCAAAAGGTACTTTTGGGGTGATCATAAAAGTCTCCGGCAAATACAGGGAAACCCTCGTCATTGATGATTCCTTCACATTTAAGTGGCTTGACGGAACACGCCATATAGTAATAATTACCGGGAATTAGTTCCGCCATATTTATGGTATCCACGCCTATACACCGCAATACAGACCAGTTTTCTTTGACGTTGATTCTTTGCACGTCTTTTTTAAAATCTACTATCAGCTTACCAAGGTCGTTTAGCTCTCCTTCTGTAGTGCCAAATCTAATAATAAAATCGTCAAGTTTGGCATAGTATTCCGAATAGCTTTTATAACCATGAAATTCGTCACCATCGCCATAAGGCGCGATAAATTCATCGTATGGCAACAGTAGTAGATCAATCTCACCCTCTGCACGACTTGGATATATGATAACCTCACGATCAGTTTCAACGAACATAGGGAGGAGATTATATTTTTTGTGGGATTCCGGTATGTACGCCATATTATTTTCCAGCGTCCTCGAATTTTTGCAGAACCCCGCCCAAAACCTTTACGCCAAGCATAGCCTTGTTCCTCCTGTTGTCCGTCAAAAAACAGAGCGTATATATTACTTTCCAGCGTCCTTAAACCCGAACTTTTGCACGACCGCATCTATAACCTTCAACGCCTGTTGGACTTCGGCACTGTTGTAGACCTCAATGAGTTTTTCGGTGACAGCATCGTAATCACCTATGTCAAAATCCTCGCCGCTCACATCTTTCAGCGATATAGATTTGCTGAAAACGGTAGTGTTTGTCTTTGATGAACGTCGCACATTCATATTGCTGTCTTTATCAGCCGTAGCCGCTTCTGCAACTTTTTCAACAAATTTGGCGCGTTCTTCCGAGTCAGGGAAATTTCCGACATTTAAAGTCAGGGCAATCTTATGTTTCTCATAGTCGCTGAAATTGAAGGTGAAGAAAACAAGATAGCTATCAGAAGCATACTTATTGGTTTTAGGCACAATACCCTGCCAAGCGCAGGGAATAAAAGTATAGAAAACATTTACGCTGTCCTTTTCGGCATGGACGCTTTGCGTATCTGTCCGTTTGTGGAACTCCTGTATGCTTTTCGGTGGGAGTTTTGGTTTCCCGTAATCAAGAATCAGTTTAATCGCTGGCCCATGCTCACGGTAGAGTTTGCCGCATAATTCAGTGATTTCCGCGTTCTGCATTGTTTTTTCCTCCAAGATTTGTAAATATTGCTGGATGAAATCGTACACTTTCAAGGGCATATGCTCCCGCCTTAATTCAACGTTTGTCTGGACTATGCTATGTATCTGTTCATGTGTAAACCGGATATAAAGATTACTTCCTTTTGGGGCTGTCCCGTCCAATGTAAGAAGCACGAAGATTTTTTTAAAGTCCCTGAATTTTTTCTTAATTGTGCCAACGTATTCAGAAAGCTGTGTTTTGCTCTCAGCAGCATCTAACTTATTCTCAATGACTACCACAAGGTTATTCGAGGGTGATACGGCTAAAATGTCTATATTGCGCCACTCACGCATAACCCGAAGGTCGGAAAATGACGCGCTTATTATGTCGTTAATCTGCGGAAGGTCGTTGCCTCGGTTGTCCCTCAGAAATTCAAGCAGCAGATTCTTGAACAACGTATCGCCCAGGCCGTGATGTCCGGCAGGGTCGAGTAGCCAAGATAGCACGTTAGAGTGCCTGATTTCAAAATCTTGGATTCCCAATATTTTGAATGAGTTGAACGTGCCGATTAGACTTTCTAATTTATCCAAGTCAGGGTTATTTATGGAGAAATTAAGCAGAGCCTTATCTACCGATGTAGTAATTGGTTTCGGCGTGATAGGGAAGCCACGCTCCCAATCGTCATCATAGTCGCTCATATACATACCATCCTTTTAATTAGCTCCAATTCATGTGCGATTCAGTGTATCAGAGCCATAAATTATTGTCTATAAGAATTTCCTAACTTCTTATGCGCTATTACGTGCAATATCAGCGGTCTATATCCTCTGTTATTGGAGGTTAAGATTATGGCTGATAAAGTAGTAAACTATGCCGCTTTGGGTGAGAAGATACGGCGCAAGCGGTTAAGTACCGGACAGACGCAAGACATTGTTTCTGAAAAGGTCGAACTATCCGAGAGTTTCTACGGGCATATCGAGCGCGGAGGCCGTAAGCTGAGTGTGGAGAGCCTTGTAAAAATCGCGGACTATCTTGACCTCAGCTTGGATTTTCTTCTGATGGAATCCAAAAGCGGCGACAAAGACGAAAAGCTAATGGCCGAACTCGACAACATTTTCAGGGATAAAGCGCCCGCCCAAGTAGAATACCTGTTGAGTATTATCAAGGTGCTTGCTGAAAATATAGAAGCATTGAAACCTTAACCGACGTCAAAAAACATAGCGAATATATTACTTGTAACGCAGTAGGCTAATGCTTTCGATGTCAGCAAAGAACCGAGTAAGCGCGGTGTTTATAAGAAAATCGTAGGGTTTTGATAACTCCGCGCTATGTTTGTTGAGGTTTTCCCATGTGTCAAGGTCAAGCACCTTGAACGGAATGATGAACGCCCGTTGTTCCAATTCTTCCTGTGTGAGCGTTGCTCGGAACTCTTTTTCATCCACTGTATGTTCCCCCCCTTTATTTGTACCCCGCAGTAACCCCTTAGAATGGCCCAGATTTGCCTTGCAGGGCTATTTTCATATGAAACTCCAAGTGTAGGGTTTAAGCCCCTGTATCGTCCCCTGAAACGGCTTGCGTATTGTCGATTACCAGCTTGGGTACATGTGCGGCAGACAATATTTCACGGACGCACCACCAAGATGAGATAGGCAATACGTTGTCGGAAAAAACACGTACTGACTCGTCAACACCGCATATATCGCATACCATGATCTCTGCATGGCGGCTTAACGCATTTCGTGTGACTTTCGTTGACATTCTGGCGTGACCGCACCTCGGACAGGGGATAGGGTTGTCAGTCCTAATCTCGTCTTCACCTTTGGCCTGTAATGCCCGGTAGAAGGTGATTACTCCCTTCTGCGCCAGATGTTCAACGGCGTTTGCTACGTTAGCAGGGACAAACTTATTATTGCAGAGCGGGCATTTTTGGGCGGCTCGTTTTTTACTCATGGTTTATATATTCTCTCCTTTTTTGTCGCGTCAGTGTATCGTTTATTGCTATTCATCCTCTCGTCTAACGCATTCGCTTTCTTTGAACATATAGTCTATAGCATATACACAGTCCGCACAGTCGTTTGTAGTGTCGCCTCCGAACGGGCAGTCCTCGCCCTCCACTATTAGCCGCTCCACGGGTAGAGCCGTTATACGTGATATATCCGCGCTCTCCTCTTTTTGATTATTATTGGGATTAACACGTGCATAAGTTTCCGCTTCTTCTGGGGTACTGAATGCACGACCAGTATTACCGACTAGCCATAACTTACCGAAAGGGCTTCCAATTTGTCGGATTGAGTGGCCGGAAACTATTACAAACGTGGATTGTTCGATATGTCTGCTAAATACCGTGTTGTAGGCGTACACGCCAATCTCATCGAGAAGATTTGCGCGTTCTTCGGGATTATCCCAATTGATATTGATATTCTCCATTTTCGTTTCCTCCGTCATGATGTTTCATTCGTGGTCGTCGCTGTAATAATCGTCGCTATCACCGCTGGCTTCATCGACGTACTCCAACATGAGCGCAAGAGCTTCGTCGTATGAGCCGGATGAGAATACACGCTTTTTGAGTTCTTGGGCTTCTTCATATTGACCGGCACGTTTTAGGGCTTTAGTGCAGATACCCAAGAGATTAAAAACATTACCGTTCTGACCGACTAATTTGACCTTTGGTTTGTTACTCATGCTTTATAGCTGGTCTTTTTGGTTTCATGCAGGAAGCATCAATGCAACTTCCATCGCGCCAAAAACGCTTGGGGCTCCGCAACACTCACATTCATAAAACTCTGCATCAGGCTCGCAGCCGTCCGCATCTTCTCCGCAAGAAATACAGAATCCCGGATTGTCAAGCGATAACTCATAGTCCTTGATAGCGCCCAGAACTCTAGCAGATGTTATTGACGGATGAATATAAAGTTTTTGTTTCATGTCATTACCTCCTAATCGACATCATCTTTGTTGACGCTATAGAGACCCTCGTTCTCACATTTTTGTTGACGCTGTAGAGAACCTCGTGACAGTCCTCACATTCCAAACTGACCTCCACGTCTCCGTAAATCACACATACAATTCGATGACCAATGTGTTCTCTCAATCTCTCAAACTCCATGTCATTACCTCTCTTTTTAGTATTCATATGCGAACAGGATAGTGGTATATGATCTGTCCCATTCAGTAATGATGTAAACTTTTCCTTTACTTGTATGGTAGGCAGCCAGAATACGATCTTCGCCTGTTTTAACAGCGCTGTCATTTGCTTTCTTGTCGCTCAGGGATAAAACGCCCCATTCTGCATTGATATAACTGCGTAGTGCGGAAGTAATTTCCTCTGCAAATTTTTTATTGTCGGCTATCGTGTCGTTGATTGTGCGTGTAAAAACTAAAGTCCCTATCTCGAATTTTGACGTGTTGAATAGGGTAGTGTTATGAAACATATAGGCTATCCGCCTCTCTTTGTAGGTTATTTGTGACAGGGTAAAATTTACTGTGGAGACTGATTGTATGGATGTATTGCGGAAAGTCAACTCTGATTATAGGGATTTTTATTGAAATAAAAAAAGTTCCGGCTTCATGGTCGGATCAGAGCTCACACGCCAAGGGATTGATGTTCTTCATTGTCGATGTTAGGGTATTTATTAACGAATTTAGACTTTAGGTGTCTTTTGCTTGTTCAAACGCTCATATTCTTGTCCTACGAGACGTAATATGAGCTGTGATACTGACAGATTCATTTGCTCTGCTAACTTACGGATACCGGATTTCTGGCACTCGGTCAACCTTATAGTCAGGGTCATATTTTTGGTTTCGTTTTCTTTGTAAATCAAAAACTCATAGGACATAGGTTGTTCATTCCTCACTTTCAGTATATTTTCAGGGAAATTTTTAGGGCAGACTAACAGTTCAGCATATTCTCACAATTTTAAGCTCGCGATGGTCGGTAATTGAGCGTTTACTAACGATTTATAGGGCCAACCCCAAAGCCCGCATATATAGCGAAAAACATAACGTATATGTTAATGTCTCTGGAGTCAGTAAAGGGTAAAACTTGAGTTAATCTTAACTTAGGTCACGTGGCGGCTAAAATTAGGGCCGCCACGTGGTTGTTGTCTCCTAACCCAGTACGTCTATCCTACAAATTTCCGCCTATTGTGAGCGAATCGCGGCAGGCAAAAAATACTGGTATCTTCTGTCGATAGGGTCAAAGGACTGGAATCCTCGTAATGCCACCCTATTTCCGTCCCCAGTGCCAAAGAAAAATCTGGAACACTGGCATCCAGGGAAAATAATTAATCAATCATCTCTCATCTTCATCTTCATCTTCATCTTTCAATCTCTCTCTCTCTTACTCGTTTAACAGGGATATTATCAGGGATATTAGGTGTATTATTCGTAGTTATTCAAGTAGTGATATCAGTCGTGTTTATTCAAGTGTTGATGTTGATGTTGATGATGTTAGTATTAGTGGTTTGGGAAATTTTTCCCGAACAGTACCCCGGCACTTCCCCACATTGTCCATTAAAGTCTCGCCCCAAGGACGCTGTGTTTAACTCGGGTATCTTTCTTATACTGATACAGTATTAGATACCTCGGTGGGCTATGGTGAACGATGCCTGATAAGTACCCCCGCGGCTTCCGGCGACTCCCTGCCTTCGTTCGAGGTCAGGGCGGACGGCTGCTTCCTAGACACAGACTTGCGAGTGTTGTTTAACGTCGCTTTGTGTTACAAAATGTGCGTCAGTAAAATCACCCACCCTCCATCGTGAAAATTTGTTATGAAATATTTTTGTCAATATCAACTTCTTTAACCTGACTGACAGATCGTAACACGTTCATATATAAGGGTCAAGCGTCAGTATTGGGAAATTTTAAAAAGAGAATATTAATAACACTTCACAAGGCTTGGCTTGCAAAAAACATAACGTATATGTTATACAAGGCTAATAATGCTTTTCAACTATGAATGAATATTATACCGTTGCTCGTTTCCTCTCCAAATCTTTAAAGAAAGATAGCATGTGCATATAGAAATGTCTGTCTGAGCTGAATAGGGAATTGTCCCATATCCCCGCATAGAAATCTACAATGTCCGTAAAGTCGTCCCCGTATTCATCCAATAGCCTATTAACCTCGCTTATGTGTGATTTCTCATCCAGATATTTTGTGTTTGCACAGTCGATAATAAAGTTCTCAAACTCGTTCTTGACGGTAAACAACGGATTGGATGACAACTCTTTCAAAGACTTAACCAATGAATCCTTATCGCCTTTGTACGCAGATATGAACATATTCGCAATCAAACCGTAGAATGAGGTTGCGTTAGCTATATAATTGTCTTTGCCAACACATAAATATTTATTCAACTCAATATGTGCGTCGCGCATATGCCCGTTACATCTTGTGGCGATATGGGATTTTATTTCGTCAGGAATGTCCAGCCCGTTTTTACGTCCATAGTTATCAAGATTTTTATAAATGTCGTTGTAGCTTATGGATTTGAACTCAATCGGCAGACACCTTGAACGCAGGGTAGGAAGTACGCCGGTAATGTCGGTTGTGCAAAATATAAAGAAGTTTTTTGTATGTAAATGCTCTATGTATTTGAGTAAATTCGTTTGGGTATGCTGGCTTGCTCCCTGGATTTCGTCAAAAAAAACAACTGTCCAACCCATGCTGACAAAGGAGAAATTCGACATAATATATTCTAATGATGAGGACGACTGTTTATTTATCTCATACTCCAACGACGCGCAGTTAAACTCATAGATATAACTATCGATTTTGTCAAGTTGGGCTTGATTGACTGCGAGGGTGAATGCTCTTGCGGCGCTAGTTTTACCCGTGCCATAGGGACCGTGTAGTAATAGGCAATTGGGCGCTTGTTCAGGGTTTTCGGCAAAGCGTTTTAACAAGTCAACGGCAAGAGGTTGTCCGTCTACATCGTCTAATATTACAGGGCGCAGTTCGTTAGTCAGCATTATTCTTTCCTCTATTTAATTAATTTTTGTAGTTCCGTAATTAACCATATCATTTTAATTTTTTTATTATGGTTCATGTTGCGGTATTTTGACAGGACTACCGCAAGTTCTTTCTCTTTTCCGCGAGTGCCGTTATCGAAGGTTTTCAGCATGGCGTTATAATCATCTTTTTTGTTTAAATAGTTTCCTCCCTTCGAGTTAGTTATAAAGTTGGCAAGAGAAAGTTCCATATTCTTAAAACTTGAATCGCTTTCTATGGACAAGATTTCGGCGTAGATACTTTCTATTGGTTTGTTTAGCAGTTTTGAAATACCCTTGCTGGTATATAAACCTATATTTTCACTATTGGCGCAATGTCTTTTTGATAGCCAACGAAATTTTACAATGTCGTAAAAATCCTGCTCGTCCATCTCCAGTAACACGGCAAGCATATCAATGTCTAAATCCTGCTTGTAGTCAAATCTCCATTTGGAATATACCAAGTCTAACACCGTTTTTCTGTCGGTTAAGTCTATGTCGTATTTTCCATCTGCGGAATAGGTACTTATAAACGGAATACCAGTGTTTTTAAGTTTTTCTTTTGAGGGGAAACTTGTAAAGTATTTTTTTTCATCATCAGTAAGGTGTTCTTTGCCCGTATAAATAATCCCCGGGTCGTCTTCGTTGGTGTTAAATAAATGACCGACGAACGGGAAATTAGGGTACAGGAATCCTATAAAGTGATAGTTATCCGTCTTAACAATTTTTCCTAACAATCCATTATCTATCATACCTATGCTCCCGAAGAATCAAGCCGCTTTTTCAACAGCGACAGAGCTTCCAGTTTGACATCATAGCTAAAAACTTTTATCGGCGGTTGTAATCCCGACAATACCTCTGAATATACGTTTCCATCACCGCTCAGTTTGCTTATAAGAATGTCCATTTTCTTTTCAGAAGGAAACAGCTTATTATAGTCCCCCATTTTAATCAAAGATGGACAAGCATAGGGTGAATCTATGTAAGACTTCACCAATATCTTATTTGGTGGGTCAAACTCTGTAACTTTTAAATTTTCGTTTGGGTGCTTAAAAACCTTCGTAAACCGCGAAACTAAAGGTTCGATAAGATCGTCATTGTCCGCAAAGACCAAAAGAGGCAAGTTTAGCCTATCTAACGGTACAAGTAACCTTGTCTGATAGTTTCTTCCTCGGTTTTTCAAGCGCAATACGATTACGCGTCCCTCAAAGAAATAATAACCATCAGTACAAAAGTCGGCAAATTCGTTAAAATCAAAATCAGAATCATAAACACTATTAAGATCGGAAGAGCACACGTCTTTACTCCAGTCACCA
>Ga0099364_10009643_pt1 | contig 13381 bp, 13 predicted proteins | sample TergutTh196P3_FD_73070 | JGI IMG/M metagenome (GOLD analysis project Ga0099364, IMG submission 73070) | Microcerotermes parvus P3 segment gut microbial communities from Pointe-Noire, Republic of the Congo - Th196 P3 | ecosystem: Host-associated > Arthropoda: Insects > Digestive system > Gut ...
AGACCATGTAGTAAGTAACAAGTAACAAGTAACAAGTAACAAGTAACAGGTAACTCCTAACTCCTAACTCCTAACTCCTAACTCCTCACTCCCACTGTTTCCCGCCATTCTTTCATATGCTTTGCCCACCGCGCCTGCCACTATGTCGTATACGCCGCGCTCGTCCATGTGCAAAACGCCTTGTTCTGTAGCCCCGCCCGGCGTTGCGACCGAGGAGACGGTTTCGCGGAAGCTGCCCCTGTCGACGGCGTTTTTGAATGTAAGCGCCGCTATATGCGCCGAGGTTTCGGGAGAAAATCCCATCTCCTTGCCGGCGGAGGCAAACGCGTCGATTAAGTATGCGGCGAAACCCAGTCCGCAGGAGGCAAATGCCATAACTTTTTCAATGTTTTCCGGTGGGGTCTCAAAAGCGTAGCCGAGTTTTTGGAAAATTTCCGCAACTTCAGGCGGAGCCTTTGTATAGCCTATCACGCCCTCGCAGGATGCGATTGCCAGAGACGGCATGGCGCGTACAAGCAGTGTTTCGCCGATAAGCGAACATATCTGCTGTATCGACACACCCGCCATAAAGCTGATAACAGGCTTGCATGAAAGCCAGCGTTTGTCGATAGTCAGAGCCAGTTCTTCAAAGACATACGACTTGACAGTGAGAAATATTACGTCCGAAGCCTCAATTGCCGAGTTGACATCCTCGAAAGCTCGTGCGTAAAAAGGCTTCTTTTCCGCCGTTTCGCGGGCTTGAGAAGAACTGTCGCAGACATAAATATCCCCTGCGCCCGCGCAGCCCGACTTGAGAAGCCCCGCCGCCAATGCGCGCCCCAGATTTCCAAAACCGATAACACCGATTTTCATGCTACACTCCTTAAAATATGCACAATGCATAATGCATCATTAAATATGCATTATGCATTGTGAATTATGAATTGCTAAACCGCTCTTGTAACTTTGCCGCTGCGGAGACAGCGCGCACAAACGTGGATACGTTTGGGCGATCCATCGACGACCGCCGCGACGCGCCTAATGTTCGGTTTCCATTTACGATTGCTGCGCCTATGGGAGTGACTGACCTTGATACCGAAAGAAACACCCTTGTCGCACAATTCACATTTAGCCATTTGCTGCACCCCCTTGCTTGCGTTAGATTAGAAACATGGACAACATCCCCAATCATAACAGAATAACGCGGGCAATGCAAGCAAAATTTCAAAAAAAGTTGTACATATTAGGTAAGCGTTATATAATAAGGTTTTGAAGAGGGGGTAATTAGAATGGATTACATTATACTTGCGGTCGGCGTTGTGGTGCTTGCGCTTGCGGCGGCTATATTGTTTAGGAAACCAAAGGCGCCTGATGCGCGGATTATCGAAGACGCTGCGCGAAAAGCGCTTGCCGATATTCTCGCCCAAACCTCGCAGGAAAACCGAACCCTGCGCGAAGAGCTGGATCGAAAACTTGACCGTCTGCGCGATTCTCTCACAGCGATGCTTGGCGAGATTAGGGAAACGCAGCAAAAAGCAATCGGGGAACTAACGCAAAGAACAGGCGAGAGCCTTGAAAAACTCCGCGTGAGCACGGATGAAAAGCTAAATCATTCGAGCGAAACGCAGAGCAGGCGTCTCGCGGAACTGATGGCGTCGAGTACCGGAAGCATGGAAAGCATCCGCAACAAAGTGGACGAGCGGCTCGACAAAATTCAGACAGAGCTGGAAAAAGCCCTCGGTGCGCTTCTGTCCTCAAACGAAAAGAAGCTCGAGGAAATGCGACTGACAGTCAACGAAAAACTGGAAAAAACGCTAGAAACGCGTCTGCAAAAATCGTTTGAAACCGTCAGTACGCAACTGGAAAGCGTTAACAAAGGGCTCGGCGAGATGAAAACCGTAGCGGAGTCCGTGGGGTCGCTGAACAAAGTCCTCTCAGGCGCGAAAACACGCGGCATACTCGGAGAACTGCAGCTCGGGCAAATCATTGAGGATATGCTCCCCACGCAGCTCTACGATGTCGAAGTCCCGACGGTGACAGGATCCCGAGAGCGGGTCGAGTACGCAATAAAACTTCCCGGCGCCGAGGATGGGAAGCATGTCTATCTCCCGATTGATTCAAAGTTCCCGCTCGAGGACTATTACCGCCTGCTTGAGGGCTACGAAGCCGGAGACGCCGTGCGGATCGAGACATCGCGCAAGGCTCTGCTTGCGAGAATCAAGCAGTTTGCGAAGGATGTGAAGGATAAATACGTCTCGCCGCCCGACACGACAAACTTCGCGGTGATTTTCCTGCCCGCCGAGGGGCTATATTCGGAGATAGTGAGGGATTCTTCGTTTCTGGACGATCTCCGCCGCGACGGGGTAATAATAACCGGCCCCACTACGTTGTCCGCGATGCTCAACTCAATGCAAATCGGTTTCAAAACTCTTCAGATACAAAAGGGCGCGGCAGAGATCGAGCGGACGCTGGGCGCTGTTAAAAAGGAGTTTGAAAACTTTGAAGGTGTCCTGACAAAAGCGCATGACAAGATAACGCAAGCGGGCAACGAGATCGAAACCCTCGTCGGCCGCAGGACACGCGCAATAAACAGAAGCCTCCGAGGCGTCCAGACATACACAGGAGAAGACGCACAAACCATTCTGGGAATAAATGATGGGGAGGATAGACAGTAACGAAGAAAATGAAAACCTCGAGGGTAGCCACCTCGAGGTTTTCGCTTTGGATTAGAATAGACCTAGGTATATCTTGGTGCCGGTGGCCGGACTCGAACCGGCACACCCTTGCGGGCGGTGGATTTTGAGTCCACTACGTCTACCGATTCCATCACACCGGCGGATGCCTATATCGATTAGAAATTATATTACAAAAACTTTCCGATTGCAAGCCTGTTTTTTGTTTTTTCTGAAGTAACACATGTTATGCTCGTGTGGCTACTTTTCCTACCCATAGGCGCTTCTTGTAGTATATCCAGCTTGCGAGGCTGCTCAGGCCCCATCCGATCGGAATCGACCATGCCAGCGCCTCGGGACCCATTCCCGCAAAAATCACGAGTCCATAGGCGGACAGAGCGCGGACTGTCAGGCTGAATACAGGGAACACCATCGCCATGACCGCATCGCCGGCGCCACGGAAAAAGCCGTTGAAAGCGAAGAGGAACGCAAACAGGAAATAGAAAACCACCATGATATTCAGATACTCGCTCCCGATGCGAAGTATTTCCGTCGTATTCGCAGCTTCCTCGTTTAGAAACAGCGCTATGAGCGGAGTGCTGTATATAACCAATACCACAGACATTAGCACGGAGCAGATCAACATGTAATACACCGCGTTGCGAAGCCCTTTCATAGCGCGCTCCTCAAGCCCCGCTCCCATGTTCTGCGCGACAAACGTCGAAAGCGCCATACTCAGGTTTTGAACCGGCATCAGAGCAAACTGATCGATTCTTGCCGCAGCGGTGATACCCGCCATTGCTGCCGAGCCGAACGAGTTGATAAGGCGCGTAATAGTGAGCTGCGCGAAAGAGACAAGCGAGAGCTGTATCGCGGCGGGAGTTCCATATCGAAGTATCAATCTGAACAGTTCGCCGTCGAACTCCAGCTTGCTGACCTTCAGCAGCGGCATGTGGCGGGAAGCGTATATAAAGCACAGCAGGACGGAAACCATCTGCGCGGTAATGGTGGCGATTGCGGCGCCGGCGACTCCCATGTCAAGCGTGACGACAAAGTATATATCCAAAACCGTGTTCAGCACGGTAGCGCAAATAAGAAAATACAAAGGGCGACGGGAATCTCCGAGTGCGCGCATATAGGCTGTGTACATGTTGTAAAACACGGGGAACACGACCCCCGCCATCACCACGCGCATGTAAACCAAGGCGTCGTCAAAAATGTCTTCATGCGTGTTGAGCAGACGGAGCAGAAACGGCGCGAACGCGACGCCCAATACCGTGAGGATGACCGAAATGCCGAGCAGCGTAACAATGCTGACGGACACGGTGCTTTTGAGCCTGTCATACTGCTTTGCGCCGAAGAACTGCGATATGACGACCGATGCGCCTGTCGTCAAACCGATAAGGGTCGAGAGGATGAACATTACGAGGCTCATCGAGACGCCGACGGCTGCCAATGCGTCGCCGCTCACATAGCGCCCAACGACGACCATGTCTACAACGCTGTACATCTGCTGAAACAGATTGCCAATCAGCATAGGGACGGAAAACAGTAAAATTTGCTTCGCGATCTTTCCTTCGGTAAAGTCCTTCATATACAGATACATCCATTCTAAATCACATTCAAACAGTCATTATTCAAGTTTTGTTATTGCATACTTATACCCTTGTTCCGTCAGGAACATCTGGCGCTTTGCGGAGAAATCCATCTCGATAGTATCATCGCTGACCAAAGTGTAAAACCACGCCCTGTTATCGTCGGGTTTTGGCCTCAATATCCGACCCAAGCGCTGCGCCTCTTCCTGCCTTGAACCAAAAGCCCCCGAAACCTCGATAGCGACATTTGCGTCCGGCAGGTCAATCGCGAAATTTGCGACTTTCGACAAAACCAGCGTCCGTATTTCCCCGCGCTTGAAAGCCGCATACAACTGCTCGCGCTCGGCGTTTTTTGTGTTGCCGGTTATCAGCGGAGCGTCTATTATATTGCTTATGCTTCTCAGTTGATCCACATACTGGCCAATGATCAAAATATTGTCATCACTGTGTTTTTCCAATAAATCCATCAGAGCGGCCAGCTTGCGCTTATTTTCCGCCGCAATTCGGAACTTGTCGCGTTTTTCCGCAACCGAATACTCATGTCTTTCTTTGCCCGTCAGAGGCACGCGGACTTCGGTGCAACCGGCTTCCGCAATATATCCCGCTTTCTCCAAGACTTTCCAAGGAAGGTCATATTTTTTTGAACCTATGAGCGAAAAAACATCACCCTCCAAACCATCTTCGCGAACAAGCGTTGCGGTCAGTCCCAACCTGCGTTTGGACTGGATTTCGGAAGTGGCGCGGAACACAGGTGCGGGCAGCATATGCACCTCATCATAAATGATAAGCCCCCAGTTGCGCCGACTGAACAATTCAAAGTGGATAAAAGGGTCGTTTTTGCTTTTCCGCTGGGTCAGGGTTTTATATGTCGTAATCGTCACAGGTCTAATCTGTTTGATCGCGCCGCTATACTCGCCGATGCTGTCAGGCAAAAGGCAGGACTTGTCAAGCAGCTCATCGCGCCATTGCCGCAGCGCAGTTATCCCTGTCGTCAGAATAAGCGTTTCCGCGCCGACTTTTTCCATCACAGTAATCCCAACCATTGTTTTCCCTGAGCCGCACGGCAGCACTATCACCCCGCTGCCGCCCGTAACGCTTCCTCCGGCATGGAAGGCATCCGTGGCTTCCTGCTGATACCAGCGGGGAACAAAACTCTCTTTCAGGGGAATCGAGAAGCCGGTAGCAGCTCCATAACCCGCCAAATCCGCTACAGGATAACCTATCTTTAAGAGTATCTGCTTCATTTCTCCACGGAATATCGAGGAAACCTCCAATCGGCCTTCTTTCGGCGCTTTCAATGCAGTTCGCACCTCTAGGGATGTCGCGTCATCATCGCATTCAAGATAGTAGCGCCCCGATTCTTCTATCAAGCGGACTTTGCCATATCGGTCGCTGATGCTCAAGATATTAGCGACCACGGCTTCGGGCAGTGCATGTTTTGTATACTTTTTCAACGACGCGACCACATCCTCCGCGCCGGTTCCGCTCGATGCCGCGTTCCACAGCGATAAGGGGGTTATCTTATACGTATGCATATACTCAGGGCTTTTTTTGAGTTCGGCAAATCCGGACAGCACATCGCGCGCTTCTTCAAAGAGCGGGTTCGTGACCTCGAGCAGCACGGACATGTTGCTTTGGACAATCATTGGGTTCGTCGATAGCTCCATCGTATTACACCATATTCATGCAAAACCGCTGGTTCTTTTCGATCAATATTTTTGCCTTTTTTGCCGCGTTGGGCTCTAAAACCAGTACGGGCATGACACGCCCCTCCGACAATGCGTCCATTCCCCGATAGTTCTTGATTTCCTCCAGAAGGTATTTATGGTCAGCTTCAATGACAGTGATTGTTCGAATTCTAATGCGGCTGCTTTGAGCTTCCCAGTCATCAAAAGCCGCTATAACGTTCTCAGGAACCTCCTCGCTGGAAAAAGCGCTGCAATAACTGCTGATTTCGCGAATATACAGCCCTATGTTCAGGGCTTGCACCATACCCTTGAAATCCAGTTTGTACACGCTGACTTCCTCGTCGGCAGTGGTCTTCTCCGCGAAACGGTCAAAGAAAAGCTCATGCCGCATCCTGTCCTTGCTATTGGGTATGACTATGTCAAAGTTCGGCAGCACAATAAAACCTTTCTCTATATCAGAAAAAGCCGAGCCGGGTTTTTCGGTATAGCTGTCTGTCACGCCGAAAAGATATGCGCCCAAATCCGTTAATCGAAAATACCTGACATCCACAGACCTGTGGGTGCCATAGTCGCCATGCATCGAGTCTTCCGCGCATACATCCACCGCGCCTAAGACGGCCATATATTCCATCAGCATTATGCTGATTGCATGATGCTCAAAGTCGTTCCACGCGGCATTGCTATAATACTGATTATAGTAGTCGTCACGCTCCAACACTTGGCCCACAACGCCAAACATGTCTTGGTTGGATCTGAGCAGTTCCCTGGAAAACGAGTTGAAGTCAATCCATTCGCCGACAGGGCACTCGGCGAGGTAGGACACGACTTCCCTGCGCGGACCGGATAGGTCATAGTTTTTTTTGGTAAATTTCAGTTTTACGGCAGCAATCCTATTGCATTCGTCGATAATGCTGTTGCCGTGCTTTATATACGCATTGAAGAGGAACTCCGCTTTTTCAGGCATTGACATGCTCGCAAATTTGACGGCGTTTTCGGAAGGCACGAACTGTTCCTTTACTATATCTATCACATCCGCGCATCGCAGCAGTTGAATCATTCCGAAGCTTACGATTGCTTCTCCCGCATTTTTAACGCCTTCTATTGTGGGTGAAGCGCTGTTGCACACTTCGTCATAACCCACGGTTTTATGGAATTTCAATAGCGCGGTTTTGCTCATATAGCTTACCGCTTTTGTCGCGGGTGATTTGTTGCTATTTATGAAACTCAATAGCATATCGAAGTCCCGATAGCGGTGTTCCCGACCTTCGATTTTCTTGTACTGATCAGAATTACGCACGGTGCAGCCCTCGAACACCCGGACATAGGGAGGAATCGTTTTGTCGAGGAAGTTCTTGAAAGTCGGCGGCATGAAATTGAATGCGAAAAAGACGTGAAGGGGAGAGTCCTTTGGAAAATACTCTTGCACCCTCTCTGAGTAGTATGAATAGGCTTTTTCCGCTTTGAAATTATGAGCCTTCGCAATCGCCTTTACATCCGAAATTATTGGGCTATACCCGCTTTGGACGATGTGGGTCAATAGCTTGAGTTCGTATGTGCCCAGCGTCTTGAAAATAGCCTCCGCCGAGTCAGGATCGCTGTAAAACGCGTACAATGCCTCTACTACATCAGCCTTGCGCGTACTCTTAGGTTTCAAGCGCGCTATTTTAGCCAAACCCGCCAAAGAATTCCGACTGCTATATGCGCTAACAATCATACTATTTAAAGCCATCAGCAATATGTCCATATCAACCACTCCTTCAGCAAACATTCTAACTGCAATCGAGCGATTAATCAACTAAAACTTGACGCAAACGCTTGACACTTAAATTTGACGCAAAAACTTGAACGCCATCGCCGCAGGCTTTATTCAAATATTCGCTAATATACATAAATACGTATAATAACATATAATGATGCATAGTAATATATAGTAAAATGCAAAAACATATATTATTATATATTTTTATGTAAATATAATAAAAATAGTTGACAAATACATAAATTAACAATATAATACCTCAATACGCAAAGGCGTGTTTGGATAAACCGTGTCTGACAGATTGGAGTGAATATGATATGCCTGATGTGTATATGCGGTCAAAAGACTTGGAGCAAAAGTACCAAGTGAGCCGCGCAACGATTGATAATTGGAAGAAAATGGGGATGCCATACCTAAAAATTGGCCGCTCCGTCAGATTTGACGAAGCGGAAGTGGAAAACTGGATACGCGATCGTTTTAACAGGGAAGTATCATGATAAAGAAGTAGAAGAAGGATGGAGTGGTTACGGATGGCATTGAAAATATGCCCGATTTGCGAAGTGGAAATGGCTCATAATCACGATTGTTTTGAATACAATCCCAATGATTTCTCGCTTGAACTTGAACTACTGGGAATACCATTTTCGCTCGAACCCTACGAATCGATCGACCCATATGAACACCGCGAACAAACTATCGAATACGGCGACATCCCTGCAGAAACAAGAAATACCTCAAGAGGAATCAGCCTGCAAAGAAGACCCACCCCACTATTCCTAAGATTGTAATATTAAAAGAAAAAGAGCATTGGATTTGCCGATGCTTTTTTTTGATTTCATTGACATTTTCGTCAATTCGGTGTATGGTTCTATCAATGACATAATTTGAGGAGGACTTGTATACATGAACCGAAAGATACCATATGAAAAAAACGAGTTGAAAGTTATCGAGATGGTACCGGGCTTCTTGAGCAGCCCGGCGACGCCGATGTGGAACACGCCGGTCACGCCTAAAGAGAATATCGCCGCGATGTATTTCGATAAGCACCCCTACTGGATTCCCGGCAGATCCGATACCGGGATGCTGATGCCGCCGCTTTATAACGATTTGCTGGGCAGGGGAGGACCGGGAGGCATTACGGACGCATTCGGCATTGAGTGGGAATATGTGGAGCAGGTGCATGGGAGCATCGTTCGCCCCGGCAAACCGTTCATGGCGGACGTGAATGAATGGAAAGAGAAAATCATATTCCCCGACATTGACAAATGGGACTGGGAAGGCGAGGCGGAAGCAAACAAAATCGACACAAGACGTTCGTTTCAAGCGGGATTCGTCAACGGCTTTTGGTTCGAGCGCCTAATCTCATTTATGGACTTCCTGCCTGCCGCGATGGCGCTCATAGACGAGGACCAGACGGACGCGATTAAAGCGCTCTTTGAAGCAACGACAAACTTTGCGATGAAAGTGGTCGATAAGTTCTGCGAATACTGGCCCGCGCTCGACGGATTCAGCATCCATGACGACTGGGGATCGCAAAAAGCGCCGTTCTTCTCGCAGGAAACAGCATATGAGCTCTTCGTTCCATACATGAGAGCGTTGACCGATCATATACACTCAAAGGGGCGGTATGCAACGCTTCACTCCTGCGGACATAACTTTATGCGGGTGCAGTGCTTCATAGACGGAGGCTTTGACGCTTGGGAACCGCAGGCTATGAACGATACGCACGGGCTGTATGAGCAGTTCGGCGATAAGATAGTTATTGCGGTTATGCCGGATAGGTTCGACCCGAACACAACATCCGACGACGATATGCGCGCCGCCGCGCGGAATTTCGTAGACCGCTTCTGCAAGCCGGGCAAACCCAGCACTGTGGGCTATGAAGCCGGCGAAATGATGACCCCCGCGTTCACAGAAGAGCTGTACGAGTATTCAAGAAAACGCTACGGCGGATTTGTGTAAAATTGAGAATTGAAAGTTGAAAGCTGAAAGTTGAGTGTAGGCGAGAAAATTCCAACTGAGTAATTATGCATTATGCATTATGCATTATGAATTATGCATTGTATCGAGGGGAGCAGTTGAATGAAGAAAATTATTATACTTACAGTGCTGTCTTTGACGCTAATATGCCTTTTGGCGGGGTGCGGACCGAGACAGGGCGAGGCGGGCTCGGGATCCGACACATCCGGGCAAGCGCCGTCAGAGCCATCGCCGCCCGCAAATAGAACGCCGCTGCCTGAAAGACCGCGGCCTGAAACTTTGGAGGAACAAATGGAGATAACTATTAACGCAACGATCACAATGGAAGACGGAGGAGTCATAAAAATCGAGCTATACCCGGAGCTCGCGCCGCAATCGGTTCGCAACTTTGTCTATCTGGCGCGCGACGGCTATTATGACGGGCTAAAGTTCCACAGAATCATGAAAGGATTCATGATACAGGGAGGATGCCCATTGGGCACCGGCACAGGCAATCCGGGATACTCGATTATGGGCGATTTTGAAATCAACGGCTTCACCAACGATCTCAGCCATAAGCGCGGCGTGCTTTCGATGGCGCGGCAAGGAGATCCGGCATACGATTCAGCAGGGTCGCAGTTCTTCATCGTACACGAGGATTCAGAGTTTCTCGATGGGAACTACGCCGCATTCGGCAAGGTGACAGACGGACTGGATGTGGTCGATCGACTCGCCGACACGCCCAGCGCACCCAGAAGCGGCGCCGTGGCAAGCGAGGACATGCCCGTTATCAAATCGATTACAATAGATGACGATGTGGAGCTTCCTGAACCAAACAGACTGAAATAGGAATAAAAAAGTATGAAAAAGGATGATATTCGGCAGATGTACACCGGCGCTGACGCGCTGAGTGACGCATTGGTAACTGCGGGCGTGGACTGCGTGTTTCTGAACTCGGGGACGGACTATCCGCCTATTATCGAGAGCTGGGCGAAGTATGAAGCGGATGGGAAAAAGATACCCCGCGTCATAATCAGCCCGCATGAATACGTCGGACTGAGCGCGGCGCAGGGGTATGCGCAGATCACGGGAAAAGCGCAGGCCGTGTTTGTCCATGTCGATGTCGGCACGGGAAACCTTGGCGGCGCGGTACATAATGCGTTCCGTTGCAGGACGCCCGTCTACATACTCGCAGGACTGTCGCCATACACGATGGAAGGCGAGCTTCGCGGTGGGCGCAACGCCCACATACAGTTCATTCAGAACGTTGCGGATCAGGGCGCGATCGTCAGGGAATACACGAAGATGAACCATGAATACCGCAGCGCTAAGAACATACAGCAAATGACATATCGCGCGCTCCAAATAGCGCACAGCGAACCGATGGGTCCGGTCTATATGATGGCTGCGCGCGAAGTGCTCGAAGAGGAAGGCATCGATATCGGCGCGGATATCGGACTATGGAGCGCAATAGCGCCATCGGGCCTTGACGACGAATCTGTGAAAATCTTGACCCGAGCGCTGACAAAAGCGAAAAAACCGCTCATTATCACATCGTATTCAGGCAGGAATCCGGAATGTCCCGGCGAACTCCTGAAGCTGGCGAAGACGCTTGCCATACCCGTTATCGAAGCAGAACCGCCGAGCAATATGAACTTCCCGGCAAGCAGCCCGTTGCATGTTGGATTCGACGCGCGCGGCTTCATAGAACATGCGGATGTGGCGCTGATCATAGATTGCGACATGCCTTGGATACCCGCGTATACGGGAGCGAAAGCAAACTGCCGCGTGTTCTACATTGACACAGACCCGCTCAAAGAACATATTCCGCTGTGGTATATCAAGGCAGAGCGATTCATCAAGGCGGACGCATTTACCGCGCTTGTGCAGCTGAACAAAGAACTGGAGCATAATCCCGTAGCGCTGGACACCGCGCTAATTGAATCACGCCGCGCCAAGGTCCACGATATTCACAAAATTATGAGGGAAAATTGGGAGTATAAGTGCGGCGAAGAGGATCACATCACTTCGGAGTTTCTGACGAGCTGCATTAGCGACGTCATTGACGATGATACTGTGATACTCAACGAAGCAATCACCAATAGCCCGGTAATCGGGAGGATGCTGCCGAGAAACAAGCCGGGAACCCTGTTCGCAAGTGGCGGGAGTTCGCTTGGCTGGAGCGGAGGCGCGGCAATCGGCATGAAACTTGCATGTCCCGAAAAAGAGATTGTCGTACTAACAGGCGACGGAACATACATTTTCTCCTGTCCGACAGCGGTTCACTGGATGGCGGCAAAGTACAACGCGCCGTTTATGACAGTCATATACAACAACCAAGGTTGGAACGCGCCAAAGCAAATCACCGCGCAGCAGCATCCGGACGGGTTCGCGGTGAAAACGGAGAACTACCGCACGAGCCTTGCCCCTGCGGCGCAGCTTGACAAAATCGCGCAAGCCGCGGGCGGAGCTTTCGCGGTAACAGTATCGAATCCCAGCGAGCTGCCCGACGCTCTTGCCGAGGGAAGGGAAGCAGTCAAAAACGGCAAATGCGCGGTAATAAACGCAATGCTGCCGCCGGTGTAGGCGCGGCTGCGCCGCGCAGGGGACAGGGATCAGGGGTCAGGGAACAGAAGCCATTTGCGGTCGAAGATCGCGACAGGAGGAACATTTTGGACGAAATATTGAGGATGCTTGAGAGGGTTAGCAGGCTTAGCGCGAAGCAGATAGCGACCGCGCTGGGGCGTGACGAGGCAGAGGTGCGGGGTGCGATTGCGAAATATGAAGCGGACAAAGTAATCTTGAAATACACCGCGATTGTCGATTCCGACAAGCTGGAACACGACAGCGTAACGGCGATGATTGAAGTCAAGATTTCTCCCCAAAAAGGCGAAGGCTATGACCGCATCGCGCAGCGGATATACCAGTACGACGAGGTGGAAAGCCTGTTTCTTATGACTGGAACATACGACCTGCTCGTGACGATGACCGCGAAAACAATGAAGGACGCCGCGCAGTTTGTATACGCGCATCTTGCGACAATTGAGGGCGTGACATCGACCGCGACGCATTTTATCATGAAGAAATACAAGGAAAAGAGTTGCGTGTTCGCTGAAGAGTTCGAGCAGGAAGAGAGGGTGCTTTTCGTATGATTGACTATGATTCCATTCTGTCGAGCAACGTAAAATCGCTTGCGCCTTCCGGGATACGGAAATTCTTTGATATATTGGAAGAAATGGAAGACGCGATATCGCTTGGGATTGGCGAACCAGATTTTGTTACGCCGTGGCACATCAGGGACGCGGGGATACATTCGCTCGAGAAAGGCTTCACGAAATACACAGGGAATGCGGGGCTGACAAAGCTGCGGATGGAAATTGCGAGTTATTTGAAAAGGCGCCGCGGGCTTGAATATAGATACGCAGACCAGATAATCGTCACCGTAGGCGGCAGCGAGGCTATCGTCCTTGCGCTACGTTCGCTGGTAAACCCGGGTGACGAGGTGATAGTGCCTATACCGTCCTTTGTGTGTTACGGGCCGATAACCACGCTCTCGGGCGGCACTCCTGTGTATGTGGACATGAAAGCGGAAAATGAGTTCCGGCTCACAGCCGATGAGCTCCGCGCCGCGATTACGCCTAAGACGAAAGCGCTGATATTGCCGTTCCCGACCAACCCGACGGGCGCGATTATGGAGCGCGCGGATTTGGAGGCGATAGCCGATGTGCT
>Ga0099364_10009644_pt1 | contig 13381 bp, 11 predicted proteins | sample TergutTh196P3_FD_73070 | JGI IMG/M metagenome (GOLD analysis project Ga0099364, IMG submission 73070) | Microcerotermes parvus P3 segment gut microbial communities from Pointe-Noire, Republic of the Congo - Th196 P3 | ecosystem: Host-associated > Arthropoda: Insects > Digestive system > Gut ...
AACTGGCCTTTAAGCCATGGACGCAGTTACTCGGAAAATGAACTTTGGGATAACTATGAATACTTTATAAAGAAGGTAGTTCCCGTTGCAGAATCTGCCGGGGTTTTTATTGGAGTACATCCTGATGATCCTCCCGGTGTGGAAATGGCAGGCGTTCCAAGAAAAATATTCGGCACCTTTGAGGGATACAAGAGAGCCTTTGAAATAGCTAACAGCAAAAACATAGGCGCCTGCCTTTGCGTTGGCTGTTGGCTGCAGGGCGCTGAACTTGTGGGCAGCACACCGGAAGAGTTCATACGTTACTTTGGCCCCCTTGGAAAAATCTTTAAAGTGCACATGCGCAATGTCACTGCCCCCCTTACCAGCCCCGGCGGCTTTAACGAAACCTACCCCGACGCAGGCTACTACAATCTTAGCAATGTAATAGCCGCCCTCCACGAAGTAGGCTTTGACGGGGTGATGATAAACGATCACCTTGTCAGCATGGTGGGAGGTCAGTACACCTGCGAAGCCGCCTTTACCTCTTACCTTAAGGGCGTGGTGGACGCAATACAGAGCAAGTAAAAAAACTTACCATATTGATAGTTTTTCATTTTGAAAATCAATCAAAAAGCGAAATTTATATAAAATAATACTTTGTGCCTTTGCGTCTTTGTGTGAAAAATTTTCAAAGTGAAGCTACCCTTTTTTTGTTTGACATGATGACCTGTGTTATGTAAAATTACTAAGAAATATGTGAGGAGTTTATATGCAGGAATCAATTTTTCTAAACAAAACAGAAGACGAAAGGGCATTTGTATTTACAAAGGAAGAGTTTGGCGCCTGCCCTGAGGGAAAGGAAGACAACTCATCTGCCCTCCAAAAAGCTATAGATAAACTTGTGGACGAAAATGACTTTGGTATAATTTGGATTCCCGAAGGGGATTATATTTTAAGCGACACAGTGAATGTCTGGCGTGGTGTTCGTCTTATAGGTTTTGGAAAATCCCGTCCTGTCTTTAGGCTCCCAAAAAATTCTCCCGGCTATGAAGGTGAGCATTCCAAATATATGCTCCACTACCGCAACAATAAACCCAGCGAAAGGTTCCCCACCCTGAGGGACGCACAGAACACAACTTTCTTTTCCGGCTTAAGGAATATCAACTTTATTCTGGAAGAAGGAAACCCGGGAGCTGCCGCAGTGCGCTTTAGGGTAGCTCAGCTAAGCTCTGTAGAGGACTGTGTTTTTACAATGAAAGACGCAAAGGCAGCAATAGAAATGATAGGCAACGAAGTAGAGCGCTGCGTATTTTCCGGCGGACAGCACGGCATACTTACAGGAGAGACAGTGCCCTACTGGCCCTTCTATCTTGGAGACTCATACTTTACAGGGCAAAACCGTGCCTGCATAAGTACATACAGAGCCGGCATGTGCATGGTTAGGGTGAGTCTTGCCAATGCTCCTTACGGTGTTTATGTTCCAAATAAAGAAAGAGATAACCATTATATAGAAGAGTTTGAACGTTTATACATGGAAGACTGCCGTCTTGAAAACCTCTCTGCGGCAGGCATATGCATGAACATGGTTAGATACCCGCAGAACTGGCTTCATGCAGAAAGGGTTATGGCAAAAAATACTCCTATGTTTTTTGAATCTTTTGAAAACATGTTTAACAGGCATATAGGTGTAGAACATATTATAAGCGATGCAGAGTGTTATGAAGTTTCAAACTTTAACATGGGATTGCAGATAGATGTAGCAAATGACAATGTAAAGCGTGGATTCAAACTGGATAAAAAAATAGAAGCTGTAGGAAAATTTTCTGAGCTTCCAAAAGCAAATTACATTCCCTGCCCTGCTCCCGACACTTGGAAAAATGTAAAAGACTTTGGTGCTGTAGGCGATGGTATTGCCGACGATACAGAGGCTGTACTAAAGGCAATAGAAGCAGCCAAAGCAATTTACTTTCCCCAAGGCGATTACAGATTCTCAAAAACTGTGGAGCTTAAAAAGGATACTGCCATAATAGGACTGCACTGTGCCAAGACCCGCTTTATTATTAACGATAATGAAAAAGTTTTTAGCAACGCAAAAGAACCAAAGCCCTTTTTAGTTATCCCCAAAGGAGGAAAGAACCACATAAGCGGCATAGGCATTAATGGCGGAATAAACCCGGGGCTAATAAACGTAGAATGGCTTGGAGATACGGATTCTTTAATGGAGGATGTTTTCTTTTCACATGGCCAGTACGACATTTCCTACAGGGGAAGGGCCCAGTACTATGGTATGTGGATACATGATGATGGAGCAGGCGTTTTTAAGAATATTTGGATGCCCAATGTTCTTACAAAGGATGGCCTTCACATTAACGACACAGTTAAAGCCGGTAAAACATACCAACTCTCCATAGAACATCATCTTGATATAGAAGTAGTAATGGAAAACGCTGCCAACTGGCTTCATGTAGGATTGCAAACAGAGGAGAACCTTGGCAGTGAATATGCTTCTTCCATATACATGGAGAACTGCCACGACATTACATTTGCAAATCTCTTTCAATACCGCGTACAGGCTATAGAGCAAAGGCATCCCTACGCAAGTATATTGGAAAATTGCAAGAAAATAAAATTCCTTGGCACACATGTGTTCAGTATAGGCCCCTGCCCCTTTAAGTATGCGGCTTTAATTGACGGGGAGACAAAGATAGATGACCACGAGATAGGCTGGATGCTGATATCAAGTTAAGTTAGTTTTCGAAACTGTGTGCAGACCTTGTCATAAAAGTTACTTCCCTCATGTAATGAGTTAAGAGCCCAGATAACAGCTCCTGCTACATTTGGAACATCAAGTTTAATATAGTTAATATTATGATTGGGGCTGCTTTTATTTACTATAGTCTTAAGAGTATCTATAAGCAGGGGATGCTCTCCTCTTACAAAAACAGAGCCGGCAAAGACTATGTAAAGCTCATCTTCTTGCGGGAAGGCAAGCTCATCTATCATGCATAGTATGCCACCTGCATAACTTTCTGCCATTTCTTTTAAAATATTTTCGGCAACTTTGTCTCCCTGCCCGGCAGCTTCAAATACCAAAGGATTGCAGGCGCTTACACTAAATTCCCCGGCTGCGCTTTTCTCCTGAATTATTTCTACATATTCATACTTATTTGGAATTTTGTATTTTTTAAAGAGCAGTTCTGTCATTAGCGTAGCTTCTCCCTTACGAAAAAGCTCTGTATACACAGAGGAAAGGAGCCGTCCCCCAAGGTAATTGCCTCCGCCCTTGTCAGCAGAGATAGCCCCTACACCGCCTATCTGCAATGTTTTTCCTTCCCTGTTTATTCCTGCAAGGGTGCAGCCTGTTCCGTTAATGGCACATATCCCTGTTCCCTGTCCGCTCCTGTTTCCTGCGGGTATACCTAGATAAGCGTCGTTGGTCAAAATAAATTTTTTTAAGCCTATTTTTTCCAATATTCCGGAAATTATTTTGTGCTGCATTTTTGTATCCACACCTGCTACACCTAACACAGAGAATTTTATTTGTTCCATTTTTATTCTATGTTTTAATATCACTTCATTCACAAAACGTCCGAATTCATCTTCAAACTGGGCAAAGGAAGCGGGCAGCACTTCATGATTAAGAGGACCCCAGTGACAGAGATCTACAAAATCACCGTTTTTATTAAAAAGGGCAAGATGGCTTTTAGTTCCGCCTATGTCTACACCAATAACATATTCTTCCATGAGTGCCCCTTAGGATTTAGCAAAAAAATTTGGAGAAAGGTATTCACTATTTGCTTCAAGCATATCATCCAGAAGTGCCTTTGCTTTTTGGAAGTCCCCAATCAGGGGATGCACCATTAGAGCTGCCAATGCGTCCTCCCTGCTCCCCTTTATGGCGGCTGACACTGTAAGTTTCTCGTAGGCTTTAACTGCCTGTACAAGACCCTGTATATAGGGATGCACAGGAGATGCAGTTTTGACAGGCCCTGCGCCGCTTTTATTAACAAGGCATTTTGCTTCTATAATATCGCTGTCATCCAAAAATGAAAGAGTACCCTTGTTTTTTACTCCAACTACATGAAATTCATTTTTATCGTTTTCTATTGCATCCGCCAAAGTAATTGCAGCCGTGGAGTAAAGAGCACCGCCCCTCTGCGATAACTCTGCAGGTTTTTCTTTTAAATTGGGATCCTTATACTTTTCCATAAGGGATTCTTCCAGATCCACTATAAGCTCACCCCTTGTCTTTTCTGCTTCAAGGCATTTTTTAAGCTGCTCTTCCCTTAAATAAAAATAACTTAAATATGAACAGGGAATACCGGGAATGGCAGAGAGGAGTTCATTGTCGTAGTTTAAATCAGGAATATTTTTCATTGAGGATTTTGTTTTAATATCCCCAATTATGTTTTTACCATTCACCATGACAGAAGTAAACCAGCTTAGATGGTTTAAGCCCACATACTCATAATCAAAATCTTTCCCACCTATGTCCTTTTTAATTGAAGCATACATATTAACAAAGTTGTTGCATAAACCTATCATTTTTACATTTGTATTATTTAAAAGAGCCTCTGCAACAATGCCGGAAGGATTGGAAAAGTTAATAAGCCATGCATTAGGTGCAAGTTTTTCCATACGGCGGGCAATATCCAGCATAACAGGGACAGTCCTAAGGGCATTCATAAAGCCCCCTGCGCCTGTTGTCTCCTGTCCCAAAAGCCCGTACTTTAGCGGAATTTTTTCATCCCTTATGCGTGCAGCCATGCCTCCTACACGTATTTGGGCAAAAATATAGTCGGCTTCTTTAATAGCCTCGTCTATGTTCCGGGTAATAAGCAGTTTTCCCTTATACCCGCTTGAAACAAGCATTCTTTCTGCAAGGGAGCCAACAGTATTAAGTTTTTCTTCGTTTATATCCATTAAACGAATTTCGCTTAACTTAAGACTGTCTTTTTTATTTATAAAGCCTTCTATAAGCTCAGGTGTATAGGTACTACCTGCACCTATTACAGCTGCTTTAATTTCCCGCATTACATGCTCCCCTTATTTTTTAATTGCCATGCTGCTTCGGAATCACAGACTATCATTGCATTAGGGTGATTTTGCAATAAAGAAAGAGGACACATAGCATCTATATTGCCCTCTACGGCATCTTTTAATGCTTTTGCTTTGGCACTACCTGAAACAATAATTATTATCTCCCTTGCTTCAAAAATGGTGGCAATGCCCATGGTAATTGCCGCGGAAGGAACTTTTTCCATATCTCCATCAAAAAACCTGGCGTTGGATTTTATTGTTTCCGTATCCAGAAGCTGCACCCTGGTTCTTGAATCAGGAGGGGTCCCGGGTTCGTTAAAGGCTATATGACCGTTAACCCCTATGCCGCCAAGAAGAAGATCAATGCCTCCCGCACTTTTTATAGCTTCTTCGTATGCAAGACATTCTGCTTTTCCATTAGACGCCATACCGTCAGGGATATGGGTATTTTCTTTTGGAATATCTATATGTGAAAATAAATTATCATACATAAAACGCTTATAACTTTGAGGATGATCCCCTCTTATGCCTATGTATTCATCAAGATTAAAGGTAACAATATTTTTAAAAGAAATTATTCCCTCTTTATAAGCAGAAATAATATTTTTGTATACCCCAAGTGGGCTTGAACCTGTGGGCAAGCTTAATACAAAAGGTTTATCTTTATTCGGAGAAAAGTCATTTACCCTTTTAACAATATAATTTGATGTAAATAAACATAGTTCTTCATAAGAATTGTGAATTTCAAGATGCATAAAATCCTCTCCGCTTAATTGCCTGCTAAATTATACTCTTTTATTAGTTTTAAAGATACATCATCCTCTTTAACAGCCTTTATAATTTCTACAACATTGGAGAGCAGTATATCAAAAATATATGCACCGTGTTCAGCAGTAGCAAGACTGGGATCACCTGCAAAATGATGGGGGAATTTTGCATACCAGTCAAAACCTGTAAAAACATTTTGTTCCTGTAAGTTTTTTAACCTATCCAGGCTTTCACTTTCACCTACTTTTACTCTTTGCATATGTACTAGTTCAGGACAGAGGTGCATAATTAGGGATGTTTCCAAAAAACCCGCATGCCCTCCCATATTCATTTCCCCCGTACGGGACTGTATTGCGCTTAACTGCCCGCTTTTTAAGTTATGCGCAAAACAGGTATAAACTGCATAGGGTCTGTTTAGTCCGGGAAACCACTGTGCAAAGAAAGGCATAAAATAATTATTGCCGCCATGACCGCTTAAGATTATTATTTTTTTAAAACCGTTACGGTGTATTTCATCACACATTTCCAGAAGGGAGTCCATTATAAGGCGGTGAGATGGCGCCAGGGTACCTTTAACATGACGCGCTTCAGCTATTTGACCATAAAAATAATAGGGGAAGACCATTGCAGAGCATGCTTCGGCGGCTTTTTCTGCCAATGCCCTTACAATGTACATGTCTGTGCCCAAGGGTAAATGATCGCCGTGTTTCTCCAACACAGCTATGGGTAGTACACAGACCCCGCCGCTTTTTTCTACACTTGCATTAAAATCCCATGCGGATAATTCTTCCCAAAGCACTTTGTTCTCCCGTTCGAAAACTAACCTTTTACTGCGCCGGCTGTTACACCCTTGGTAATTTGCTTTCTAAAAATAAAGTAAAAAATAATCATAGGTGACATACCTATAACCATGGCGGAAAACTGCTGGCCATAATTTGTAGAAAAAGTACCTGCAAACATGGCTATACCTACAGGCAGGGTTCTTAAATTACTCCTGGAAACCAGGATGTTGATGAGCATAAATTCGTTCCATGTACCTGTAGTAGATAATATTGCGACAGTAGCCGCAACAGGAGCTGCCATGGGCATGATAATTCTAAAGAAAATACTTATATATTTTGCTCCGTCTATACGGGCAGATTCCAAAACTTCATTTGGTATGCCCCTTATATAAGCTGTGGAAAGGTAAATTGCAAGGGGAAGCCCTATACCTATATAGGGTATAAGAACACCCAGTCTTGTATTTAAAAGTCCCACAGTATTTATAACCAAAAAAAGGGGAACCATAATGGATTGCAAGGTTAAGAGAATTCCAATGATAAAGCAGCCGTGCAAAAGTGGTGTTAATTTTGAGGGGATTTTTGCAAAGGCAAAACCTGCAAGAAAGCTAAGTGCAATTACAGAAGACACTGTAATTGATGTATAAAAAATACTGTTAAGTATTAACACTCCTAAATTTGCATTGCGCCAAGCAATGGGATAATTACTAAAAAACCATTCAGTTGGAAAAGAAAGTTTACTGGTTAGCATATATTCCTGGGTAGTTTTAAAAGACTGGAGGATGAGCCAAAAGATGGGATAAATAGCCAGGAAGGTAAAAATTACCATAATGACATACATAAAGACAACATAGACCTTGTTTACTCTTTGAACATCCGCCATTTTATTCCCCCGCTCCAAAACGCTTTTCTGCAAACTTTGTTATGCCAATCAGTGTAAAACTAATTAATACCATTACTGTAGAAATTGCATTTGCCACAGGATAGTTAGGAGCTCCCCTAAAAGCTTTTTCGTACATGTATATTGCAAGGACAGAGGTCCTGTGGGCAGGTCCTCCTCCTGTCATAATCCAGATTAGATCGAAAGATCTTAGAGAACCGGATATTGCAAGAATGGCAGCGGTAACAATTACCCCGGACAGTGCAGGAAATATTATATAACGCAAGGTTTGAAATTCCGTTGCACCGTCTATTTTTGAGGCTTCTACAATGGAGGGATCTATTTTTTGTAAGTTAGCCAGAAAGATTAACATGTAGGTTCCGGTATACATCCAGAGTATAACCGCCAGTATGGGGAGCATGGCATTTACACCGGGCAGCCACTGTGCTTCAGGATTAAAGAATCGGCGTATTTCCATCCACACACTTTGAGAACTTAAAAAGAAGATATTAAAGAGAACACCTATTATTACTGCAGAGATAACCTGGGGCAGATATATAATGGTTTGGAAAAGTCCTTTTCCCTTAATTAGGCCCCTGTTAATTATATAGGCAATGCAAAAACCCAGGGGTATTTGACCAAAAACCGAAACAAGGACTATTAATAAATTATTTCTTAGAGCCATGTAAAAATATGGATCTGTAAAAATATTTTCGTAGGCCCTAAGACCATTAAAGCTGATATTGGGATTACCGAAAACGGCCCCTCCCACATAGTTGGTTAAACTTAACCATATGGAAAAACCCATGGGAAAGGCCATTACAAAAAGATAGATTAGCAGAGCGGGAGCTACGAAAAAAGCATAAGTAATTTTTCCTTCCATCTTGGTACTTATTTTCATAGCTCCACCCCGCCTTTTTGAGATTTTAGAATCTGCCTGCGGCACGTCCCTGATCAAAGATCTGCTGGATTTGCTGTGCTACCTGCTGAGCTGTTCTTGTTCCCATGGCTATTTCAAAAAGGCCGTCATTGATGGGATTAAAAACATCACTGTGGAATGCACCGTCTATAACTGTGGTTCCATAAGTGTAGGTAGATCCAAGGCGTCCCATTTCCATCTGTATGGGTTCAAGCTGCATGGTATCAAAGTTGATGTCAGTTCTGGTGGGAGTTGCAATACCGCCGTTGGCTACTTCCAGTCCTATAATTTCGGCGCTGGAAAGATAACGAATTAGGCGCCATGCAGCTTCTTCCCTTGCAGAACCGGCGGGGATTTGGTTACTCATCGCCCAGCCTACTCCAAGAATGGTAGAAGTTGAACTATTTATGCGCACACCGGGAAGATCAATATCCGGGAAAACGCCTATTCTTATCTGCTGCTGTCTTGCAGGGCTGATTAAGGCCTGACCGGTTTCCGCATCGGTAATGAAGGCACCAACGCGCCAGTCACCGTCTATATAGTAGGCGCTTCTGTTAGTCGCAAATAAGCCGGGACCTGCTCCGTAATCCAAACCAAGATTAGCCTGGGTTATTACACCGTCGGCAAAGAGGCGTCTCATAAAGTCAAGGGCTGCAACAAAGTCAGCATCTGTAAACCTTCTGCGTCCGGCAAGGAAATCTGCTTCCCAGCCCTCACCGCAGAAGCGCCCTGCTACCATGGAGAAAAGAGTACTCTGCATTACCCAGTTACTCTGTGCCGGTATAATGATGGTTTCGTAACCTGCTGCTCTAAGAATGGGTACCTGAGCTACCAGTTCGGAATAGGTTCTTGCTGGTTGAAGACCTACAGCGTTAAGAACTTCCAGGTTGGTGTAAAAAGCATGACTTGCTGTAATGGAGCGGGGGATCATGGTCATTATACCGCCGGAAATTCCTGATGGGTCCATTGCAATGGGTATAAAGTTTGCAGCCAGTCCGTCCCTCTGAATAAAGGGAGTAAGGTCTCTTAAAAGCCCCTGAGTGTGGAGTGAGGTTGAGCGTCCTGAAGGCCAGACATACATTACATCCGGAATACTACCGGCAGCTACATAAGCTTCAATTTTGTTATGGAAGGGTTCGTTGAAAAGATCTTCCCTGTGAATTACTACATCCGGATTATCCATTAAAAAGGTAGTCCAGATCTGCCTTTGAACTGCCGCAGCATTGGCAACTGTGAGATCCGTGTAATTAAGAACATCCAATACTACACGACCTTGAGGATCTGCCTGCCTCTGTCCGCCTCCCCCTGAGAAAACCATAAGGGTAAAGAGAACTACAAGCACAATACCTATAACACGCATTTTTGGTGACATATTTGCCTCCTATTAGTATTAGTAATATTCTCAACCCACATTAATGATATGTCAAGTGAAAATGTAAAAGAATTTACATTTTTGTGCTATTTAATGCCATTTACCTATAAAATATTATGATTAATATGAGTATATGTAAACGTTGTTTACATTAATTAGCTACTCTAAAACAGAACGAAGCAGATTACGCACTTTGCAGTTTTTTTCAAGTCTTGATCTAATATCCATAGGTATATTCCCACTGTAGACCTTATCATAGTCAAGCAGCAAAGCACCAACTACAGGTTCAAAAGAGGCTTGAATACAGCTAATTCCTTTTAAGTCCTTTTCTAAATTTTCTTTTAATAGATCAACTATAAGTGAGCCGCTTTTGGGTACCCCTCCGGATAATACAAGGCAAATTTCCCTTTCCTGCATGGCAAGTTTTTTGGCACCAAGCAATATATAACGCGCGAGTCCTTGGCAAAATTTTTCCAGATAGTTTACGGCTACAGAATCTCCGGCTTTAACTGCCTTAAAAAGGAGATGGCAGTAATCTTTATATGCAGGTTCCCACTGCTCCCCCTCTTCGTTAGATCCGGCACTTATATGCATGTAAAGATCGTCCACAGATGCATAGCCTGTTTCTTCCAGCAATAATTGCGTAAGCAGGGTCTTTGGCTCAAGGCCGGCTTCTGCATCGTAAACTGCATCAAAGACAAAGCTGCCTATTGCACTTGCACCCTGATGTATATTTTTTACATAGTAAGCATAAATTAATACATCTCCCTCACGGTTAATAAGGGCACAATTTGCACCGGTGCCCAGGCAAAGTACGGCAGTATCCCTGCCCATAATTTCCGTGCCGCCGCGCAGTGCACCTATGCAGTCATTGTATAAGCTGACATCCTCTATCCCAAGAGTTTTCCTGAGATTTTTTATGCCAAGCTCATATTCATATTCCCAGTCTGCACCGGTGCAGGAGGCGGAGACCTTTACTATGTCATTAAATTTTAAAGAGGCATTTTCCAGTGCTCTCTCCGCTGCATAACGCACTCGCAGCATTCTGACTATGCGTCTATCTTTTTTGTAGTATACAGGATAGCTATCAATTTCTCCGGAAGCAAGGAGCTCCCTGTCATTTCCATAGCCTCTTATATTTCCATGCTTGTCGGCAATTATTATGTCAGTCTTTGTGCCGCCCTGATCTATTGCCATGATAAAATTCATGCTCTTGCCTTTACTGTTTCACCTTTAACAAAGGTACTGTTAAACATTGTTTTTTGAGGAACTTCATCAGGATTGTTAATATGTTTTAAAAGGCGTTTAATTGCAAAAGCACCCATTTCTGACAGGGGCTGCCTCATGGTAGTGAGTATGGAAGTCCAGGGAGCAAGTAATTCAAGGGGAACTCCATCAAAGCCGGTAATAGATAAATCATCGGGAACTTTTATTCTTAGCCTCTCACAGGAGATCAATGTATGTATGGCAATGGTATCGTCCCCGCAAATTAAAACTTCGGGGAGATTCTTATGACTGTGTAGCTTTTTTATTACATCAAATATTCCCAAAAACCCATTTCTCTCCGGAGGGTAAATATAATTATTTCCTGCCATTAAATTATTTTCCCTAAGGGCTGCAAGAAAGCCTGCCATGCGTTCTGAGCCTGCCCTCGTGGACAGATCCCATGGGATCATCCTTATATCTTTATAACCCAAATCTATAATGTATTTTGTAATGTTATACTGTCCCTGAAAATTGTCTACCAGAACCTTTTCTACTTCGGTATCCGGCAGATCATTTTCTATAAGTACCAGCGGGGTTTTATTTTGTAAATAAAGATCTATCATATCTTTATCGTAGATAGAGCTTCCATAAATAATTACTCCCTGAAAGGGATTCTTGGAAATAATTTCGGCTGTTTTTATTTTTACATCTACATCATTAAAACAATTAATTATGGATAGAATACAGCCTTCTGCCAAAGCTGCTTGTGAACAGGCTGCCAATAAAGGTTCATGGAAATCCGAGACACCATCAATAATCATGGAAATGGAAAATAAATTTTTTGTTCCCGGCAGTATATAACGGAGATGCTCTATTGCACTTTTAATTTTGATCTTATTATTCTGGCTAACGCCCGGCTTGGAATTTAAGTAGCGTGAAACAAGGGCTTTTGATACACCGGCACGTTTTGCAACCGCATCCATTGTGACTTTCATAATTTTTTAGTAACTTAATTATATTACGATGTTTACAGTAAGGCAACATTAATGTAAATATATTTACACAGCGGAGTAAAAATGAAAATAGCCATTATAGGAGCGGGGAGTTCCTACACACCGGAACTTTTTGAGAAACTGGCAGAAAAAAAGGAAGAGCTTCCTATAAAACTCATTTCTCTAATGGACATTGATGAAGTGCGTTTAGAGGCCATGGCTTCTTTCTGCCGCCGCTATGCAGAGCATCTGGGTTTGAAGGTAAAGATAGAAAGCACTTTGAATATGGACAAGGCAATATATGGTGCGGATTTTGTTAATGTGCAGATACGTGTGGGAGGGAACGAAAGCAGAAAGCACGATGAGAAAATACCTTTGGAAGAGGGCTTTATAGGGCAGGAAACAACGGGCGCAGGGGGTTTTATGAAAGCTCTTAGGACTATTCCTGAAATCTTAAAAATTGCAGCTTCTATAGAAAAAAATGCTCCGGAAGCCTGGCTGATAAATTACACAAACCCCACAGGAATAATTTCCCAGGCCATACATGATTACACAAAAATCAAATGTGCAGCTCTTTGTGCCGGCGGCTTAAGGAATACCTGGAATACAGCCTCTGCACTGGGTGTAGATGCCAGGGATGTACAATACGATATTTTTGGTCTTAACCATTTAAATTTTACCTACAATATTAAAGTAAGAGGGAAAAATATTTCCAAAGAAGAATTCAATAAAGTCCTTGACAAGACAGGATTAAGTCCCGAGATGAAAGAGATGGCAATAATAATGAAAGCCATTCCTAGTGCATACCTGCAGTATTATTATCATCGTGTAAAAAAAATTAAAGTGCTTAAAAAAGAAGCAAAAAGCAGGGCAGAAGTTGTACTGGATCTGGAAAAGGAAATTTTTGAGGATCTAAAGAATCCCGCATTTGTAGAAAAACCGGATTCGTTAAAAAAACGCGGGGGAGACGGTTATGCGGAAGTTGCCGCGCTTACAATGGAAGCAATACATAATAATAGGGACACATGGGGGGTGGTAAATGTTCCAAACGGGAATACATACAGTTTTCTTCCATATAATGCAGTAGTAGAAACCGCCGTTATGATAAATGCCCATGGCATAAAAGCTTTGGCAACAGAGCCCCCTCCCAAGGCAGTATGGGGACTTGTTTCCATGGTAAAAAATTATGAGATGCTTACAGCCGAAGCTGCGGTCACAGGAGACAGGGACACAGCCCTAATGGCTTTAACCCATCATCCTTTGGTTATGGATTACGATGCGGCAAAGATACTTCTTGCCCGTTTAATGGAAGCTCATAAAGATTACCTTCCGCAGTTCAAATAATTTGTTATAATAAGGAATGTCTAAAGAAGCTCTATACTTAATTGATGCCTATGGTTTAATTTACCGTTCCTACTTTGCCTTTCTTAGCCGGCCCCTAATGAA
>Ga0099364_10009645_pt1 | contig 13381 bp, 11 predicted proteins | sample TergutTh196P3_FD_73070 | JGI IMG/M metagenome (GOLD analysis project Ga0099364, IMG submission 73070) | Microcerotermes parvus P3 segment gut microbial communities from Pointe-Noire, Republic of the Congo - Th196 P3 | ecosystem: Host-associated > Arthropoda: Insects > Digestive system > Gut ...
GCCCACTACGCGCTGCGTATTGATGCTTTTTACGCGCATGGGCGTAAGAGCGGTACTGAAATTGGTAAAATTGATTGCAGCAATAGCAATAAGCACAATAGCAATGGCAAACAGAATCATCAACGTTTGCTTGCTCGCTTTAGGGGTCGAGTCAAAACGCACGTCCGTAACAAAATGTAAGTCGGGCAAGGCGGTAAGGCGAAAGTCTACGCCCAATTCTTCCATGTCAAAATCAGACCCTAACATATTTGATAATGGAGTACCGTCAAAAGTTCGCTTAAAATTATCGAAAAGCGCCGGCGCATTGGACGCATCATTGACACGAATGTATGATGTATAATTCCAGTTGCCCCAACTGTCCTTGTTCTCTTCTTCCGTGATGGCAGCATATATGAGGTTGTCGATGATGGAATTTGCGGGAAAATCGCGATATACTGCTCCCACTGTGCGACTATCCTGACCGACGAAAAGTTGCTTACCGGCTACCGATTCGGCGCCAAATACCTTTCGCGCCAAGCTCTGCGGTATAATTATGTTGTTGGGAATTTTTAGAGCGTTTTGGGCGCCTTCCACAAAATCAAAAGGAAATACATCGGTAAATTCAGGCGATACGGTTGTTGTTTTCTCGCTAAAAAAATTCTGTAAGCCGTCTTTTTCTACATGAAACTGCATATCCCATGTATACATAGATGTAATAGCGCCTGCAAGAATATGAGGCGACGATGCGAAAAATTGCTCTGCCATCGGACGAGGAAGAACATTAATTCTTTGTTCTGAAATCATTGGAAATAAAGGCTCCACGCGGAAAATATTGTCGCTGTCCTTGTGGAATTTGTCGAAACCGAAATCGTAATCCAACTGGATCATGATTATCATAAAGGCTGCAAAGGCAACCGAAAGTCCCAAAATATTCAGGGTCGTCGCCATTTTGAAACGGCGAATTATGTGTATGAAATTTATTAGTGTTGGATTCATGATAATTGATAATTGATAATTATTGATAACTAAATTCTGAAAACTGAAAACTGAAAACTATACTATTTCTCCGTCAAACAAATTAACCGTTCGTTTTGCAAACCCTGCATCTCGCTGCGAGTGAGTAACCATAACGACTGTTGTGCCGTTGTGGTTGAGTTCAATCAGCAGATTCATCACTTCAATTCCGTTTTTGGAATCTAAATTTCCTGTTGGTTCGTCGGCGAGTATCAGTTTAGGGTTTGACACTACTGCGCGGGCTATTGCGACGCGCTGTTGCTGTCCGCCCGACAACTGGTTAGGGAAGTGTGTCGCCCTGTGTCCGATGCTCATACGGAAGAGCGCTTCTTCAACTCGCTGTATTCGTTCCTGTTTGGGTACTTTCATGTATACCAACGGCAACGCTACATTGTCGAAGACGTTCAACTCTTCTATCAGGTTAAAACTCTGAAACACGAATCCTATCTGTCCTTTTCGCATTTCAGTTCGCTCGTACTCGTTGAGGCTTCCCGCTTCCAAGCCGGCTAAAAAGTATTTGCCCGCCGTGGGACTGTCCAACAAGCCGAGTATGTTCAGCAGTGTTGATTTGCCGCAGCCCGAAGGTCCCATTATGGCAACAAACTCTTTTTCATCTATTTGAAGGCTTACGCCGTTCAATGCTGTTGTCTCTACTTCCTCTGTACGGAAGATTTTTTCTAAATTTTCTAACGTAATCATAACTTTTTACTTTTTTATTTTATTTTATTTCGTTTTTTGTTTTTACATCAACGTTACTTTTTAATATACCAATACCGTGCCAAACTTTTTTCATTATTGATAATCAGTATATTTCATTTTTTGACTACAAAAAAACTGTAACGAAACGTTACAGTTGGTGTAACGTTTCGTTACAGTATGAGGTCAAAATTCAACTTTTAATAATTATGAAGTGTGGAGATTTCCTATCGTATACATTGGATAAATGTTTATGTTCTTTAATGTTCCGAAATTTTCCATTGAAGTGCGAATACCTTTCGCAGATCTCTTTTCTTCCATGAAAATATGTAAACTTTGCATTGCGCCTCTTGTTCCGGCTTTTACTTCTATTGGAACTATGTCGGAACCGATTTGTACGATGTAATCAACCTCTGCCTGACTGCCGCGTTGCTCGCGCTGCCAAAAATAAAGTCGCGCAGGATGGTTGTTGGGCATGGCTTTGAGCAGTTCCAAGCCCACAAACAATTCTGCAATAGACCCTTTGTTTATTTGTGCAAGGGTGTCGCCCAGCAAAATATTTGATATATCCAACCCCAAAAACCGTTGCATAACCCCTGTATCAAAAATTGCGTATTTTTGTTTTTTATAATTGAGTTCGGCAGCAAGCGGTATGCCGTTTGCCGCGCTGTGAGTAACCGGATAAACAAGTCCTGCCATTACTAACAATTCAACTGCTTCCTTAATGTGTTCGTGTTTTATTGTTTGTGAAACCTGCGAATATACAAATTTATTACCTGTTTGTTCCATGACGGACAGGAATACCTCCCGAAGTCTTGATGATGGTACGCGCGTTTTGTATTTGGCAAAATCATCGTCAAAAGTCAGCATTAAATCGTCCAAAACCTGCTGACAGTCCTGCAATGAAGCGCCTTTAGAATAAGTTGCCACAACTTCGGGCATGCCTCCGATAACGATATATTGCGTCAAATGATTGAGGCATTGATTGTGCAGAGCGTCCGAAAAGGGCTGTTCGGGCGAAGAACTTTTGATAACGCCGGCTAAAGCGCTAAATCCCATTGCGCACAAGTATTCGTCGAACGACAACGGATACATGAACAATGACCGTATTCGTCCCACGCCAAACGAAGGAACTTCTTCCAAAGCAAACTCCAATAACGAGCCTGCTGCTATCACATGCAATTGGGGCATTTCTTCGTAAAAAAAACGTAACGATGAAATAACGGGAATACAGTTTTGTACTTCATCAAGAAATACTAATGTTTTCCCTGATATAACCGGAATGCCAAACATGGCGAACAGTTCATCGGAAATGCGTTTTGGCGATGAATAACGTTCAAATATTTTTTTTGCGTCCTGATTTTCCTTTTTCTCAAAGTTAATTTCAAGAAAATACTCAAACTGTTTTCCAAATTCCCTAACTGACGATGATTTCCCCACCTGCCTCGCCCCTCGAAGCAACAAAGGCTTGCGCGAAACAGATTGTTTCCATGAAAGCAAACAACCGTCTATATGTCTTTTTATGTAATTACTGCCGCTCATCAAATAAAATTTTCGGCAAAGATATGTAAAAAAATCAGACCAAACAATTATTCTTTTTGTGAAAAAATCAGACCAAACAAAAAAAATTATGAATTTTGAATAATTGATTAATTGAACTATTTAATAGCGTTATTTAATAAGTCTATTAGTCTATTATTCAATCATTCACACTTCATAACTGCTCAATTTCTGCTGCATGTTTCTATCTAACGGTATTGTAAACGCTGCTGAAACAAGTGTTACCGCTTTTAACTTTTTCAACCATTCGGCTATCTCTGTTTCGTTCAGTTCGTTTTCAAACTTCAATATAAAATCCAAATTTTTATGTTTTTCAAGCAAGAAACCATCATCGCAACGATTGGAAATAATCGTCATTTTTATGTATTCGTCTGTGTGTACAAAGCAAGTAAATTCTTTTCCATCGGCTGTTTCAAGGTTTTCGCTCTTTGCAAAAGCAAACCCTAACTCATCGTTAATGCACCACGACAGGCGATAATCGTTTTCGTGCGAAGAAATTCCGATGATTGTAAAAGCAGCGGAAGCGGATATGTCCTTGAACTTGACAATATTTCGTTTAGCCGCCATATTTCAATCGTCAATGTTCAATTTGTCTTTCTCCTTCATTCTTTCCAAATAGTGGATCAACGCCTCTATCGAGAAATCTTCGGTAGACGACCCCGAAATAAATGTCAGCGTTTTTTGTGCAGCCATTTGCTCGGCGTCTTTTTTCGATTTTCCTGTACCTTTGGCAATAGGCACGTTGGAAATGGTTATTTTGGATACAAATTGCTTGGGGCTTTTAGGATTTTCTCTCGGCTTTTCATTGGTATCAAACCCTACTTGCATTCTGTATTTTTGTCCCCATTCCATGAGGCGGCTTTTGAAGTCGGTTTCGGTAAATAACAGTTGATCCATATCAACATAATTTTTCATGATATGTTCCGTAATGTACCGATGCGTCACATCATAGCCTCTATCCACGTACAGCGCGCCCATCAGCGCTTCCAAAGCCTCGCCGCTGATACGTTTTTTCAAATTTTCTTTGGTTGGCGTACACGCCGTAAGCGCTTGCACCAAGCCCATTTGGTTGGCTATTGAATCAAGATGTGCGCGATTAACAATTTTCGACCTTATTCGCGTCAAAAACCCTTCCTTTTCGTTAGGAAACATACGGAACAAATAATCCGCGATGACTGCGCTAATTATAGCGTCGCCGAGATATTCAAGCCGCTCGTTATTTACCGTACCGCCATCGGGCAACACCACCGAAGCCGATCTGTGCAGGAATGCCAACTCGTACAATTCAAGTTTGCGTGGAACGATTTTGAGCCGCTTGTTCAAAAATGTATAAAACTCCTTATTCTTCACCATAAGGAGCCTTAATTTACCTAACATAATGGTATTATTTTTCTGCTTTTTTAAATATTACCGAAGTATTATGTCCGCCAAATCCGAATGTATTACTCATTGCGTACTTCAAATCGCGTTTTTGGGCTTTATTGAACGTGAAGTTCAATTTCACGTCTAATTCAGGGTCGTCGGTGAGGTGATTGATCGTTGGCGGCACAATGCCGTTTACGATAGCCAATATTGACGCTATTGCTTCTACGGCTCCTGCCGCTCCGAGCAAATGTCCTGTCATAGATTTGGTAGCGCTGATATTGAGTTTGTAGGCGTGTTCGCCAAACAAACGCTGTATAGCCTTCACTTCCGAAGGGTCGCCCACAGGCGTTGAAGTTCCGTGAACATTGATGTAATCAATAAGTTCGGGAGTTATTCCTGCGTCTTCCATTGCGAGTTTCATTGCTCGAAACGCGCCGTCGCCTTCGGGGTGCGATGCGGTAAGATGGTATGCGTCAGCCGACATTCCGCCGCCAATTACTTCGGCATATATCTTTGCGCCTCTGTTTACAGCATGTTCGTACTCCTCAAGTATCAATCCGCCGCCGCCCTCGCCAATCACGAAACCATCGCGGTCTTTGTCGAAAGGACGCGAGGCGGTTTTATAATTGTCGTTATTAGTCGAAAGCGCCTGCATAGCGTTAAATCCGCCCACGCCCGCTTCATTGACCGATGCTTCCGAGCCGCCCGAAACAAATACGTTGGCTTTCCCTAACCGTATGTAATTGAATGCGTCTATAAGCGCGTTAGTTGACGATGCGCACGCTGAAACAGTCGCGTAATTCGGTCCTTTTAGCCCGTACTTGATAGAGATATGCCCTGCGGCTATATCCGAAATCATTTTCGGAATAAAGAAAGGATTGAAACGCGGCGTACCATCGCCGGAAACGTAATTCTTCATTTCTTCGGAAAACGTTGCTATACCGCCAATACCTGATGCCCAAATAACTCCTACGCGCTCTAAATCGGTGCGCTCTAAATCTAATCCCGAATCAACGATTGCTTCATTAGCCGCTACTAACGCGAACTGTGTAAACAAGTCGTATTTTCTGGCTTCTTTGCGCTCAAAATAAGCCAAAGGGTCGAAGTTTTTCACCTCGCAACCAAAGCGTGTCTTATATTTAGACGCATCAAAACGCGTAATCCAGTCGGAGCCGCTTACTCCATTAACAAGCGCGTCCCAAAATTCCGAAACAGTGTTTCCTATTGGAGTAAGCGCCCCGATACCGGTTACTACTACTCGTTTTAATTGCATAATACACAATATAAAACAATACTACTTTTTAGCGTTATCTTCGATAAACTTGATAGCAGCGCCAACTGTGGCAATGCTTTCAGCTTGATCATCAGGAATGCCGATGCCGAATTCCTTCTCGAACTCCATGATCAATTCAACCGTGTCAAGAGAATCCGCGCCCAAATCGTTCGTGAAACTCGCTTCGGGGGTTACTTCGTTCTCATCAACTCCTAACTTGTCGACTATTATAGCCTTAACTCTTGATGCAATATCTGACATATAATTTTATGTATTAAATTAATAAAATATGGTTTGATAAAAATAAAGCGCAAAGAAATACAATAATCTTGTATTTTCAAAAAATAATCGTCTTTTTTGATAAAAAAAAGAGCATGAAAAATGTTATAATGCTAATTTATAGCCGATTAACAAAGTATATTTTCTCTGCAAAAATAATGCGCGAAAAAAAATCAATCCAAAATTTACATTTCGTCCAAAAAATTGTTATCTTTGCCGCGAAATTAAAATTTTATTAACATGAAAAAATATAGAGATCTGTCAATAAATTTAAAATTGCCTTTAACAATAGGGTTTGCAAGTCTTTTATCGCTTGCATTAATTTGTATCTTGTTGATGTCGCCATTGCGTACGATGTCATTTGAGGATTCAACGGAGATAGCGCGGTTATCAGCCGAAGACGCGGGTTACCGTCTGTCTGAAAGAATCAACGCTGCGGCAAGCGTGGTTCGCGCCTATTCGGGTATCATCGAACTGATAGCCGAGACGGATATCGTTCCGACAGAGAGAAAGCGTGAGTTGTTGCTGGCGGAAATGGAAGTGATGCTCAATAAAGAAAAACAATTGGGCAATCTTTGGTGTAGCCTCGAGCCTAACGCTTTAGACGGAATGGACGATTTCTTCAGAGATACAAGAGGAAGCGATGCCAACGGCGTTTTTGTCCCATGGTTTGCCGATGGAATATTGGAAGAGGTAACAACCGAACAGGACGTAACCGCCGATTATTACGCCATTCCGAAAGCAACCGGACGCGAAATGATAACCGAGCCATACTGGGAGGACGTCAACGGCGAGCAAATACACATGTTCAGTATTTCAGTGCCTATCATGGTTAATGGAACGTTCATAGGCGTTATTGGCACCGATTTTTATGCCGATGAGTTGGGCGAAATGATAAACGACCTCGACCGCAACGCCACAGGCAAACTCGTTACAGACATGGGTACCGTCGCCGTGTACCACGACCCCTCAAGAATAGGTTTAACGGCGGAATACGGCAATCGTGAAATTTTAGACAGGTTGCCCGAAGGTAAAATGTTTGACGGAATATATAATTTTGAGGGTCAGGACGTATATAAAGTATATGTTCCGGTGCAGTTCGGAGTAGGTACAAATCCATGGTTCTACGCAGTGGACGTGCCTTTGACAGAAATTTATTCAAAATCCGAAAAAACCACTATTTATCTGATTGCTTATTGTTTAGCGGGCGTTATTATCATTACGCTTGCGGGTTGGCTACTGATATTGCCGCTATTGAAAAATATTACAGGTATAACGGGCGTAATTGAAAAACTTTCGCTCGGACTTATAAATCTGGATATTGACGAGCAGCGAAGCAAAGATGAAATCGGAACAATGAAGAACAAATTGAAGCGATTGGTAGATGGTTTGAAAAATACTGCAAATTTTGCGCAAAACGTTGGACAGGGCAATTTCAACGTCGAATATCAACTGATGAGCGATGGCGATGTATTAGGCAATTCGTTGCTGGATATGAGCCGAAGTCTGCAAGAGGCGGCTAATCTACAGGCTGTTCGCGAAAAGGAAGAAAAGCAGCGCAGTTGGGGAACGACAGGTTTAGCCAAGTTTGCCGAAATTTTGCGGCAGGACAACGACAATATGGAAGCGCTGGCGTACAACGTAATCAGCAATATGGTCAAATATTTGGACGCCAATCAGGGTGGCATGTTTATATTGAACGAAGCCGAAAACGAAGAAGACAAGGTTTTGGAATTGAAAGCCTGTTATGCGTTCGACCGCAAAAAATTCACTGAAAAAGAAATTCAACCCGGCGAGGGCTTGGTAGGCGCATGTTTTCTGGAAGGCGAGCCAATATACGTTACCGACGTACCCGACAGTTACGTCAATATCACTTCGGGCTTGGGCAAGGCAAATCCGACTTCGGTGCTGATTAGTCCGCTGAAAGTGAACGACCAAATATACGGAGTTCTCGAAATAGCCTCATTCAAAGAAATTGAGCCATATCAACTCGAATTTGTTCAGAAAGTTGGCGAAAGCATCGCTTCGACTATCTCTACCGTGCGGGTGAACATTCGTACTACCAAACTGTTAGAGCGAACAAGTATTCAAGCCGAAGAGATGGCAAATCAGGAAGAGGAACTCCGTCAAAACATGGAAGAAATGCAGGCTACGCAGGAAGAATCGCGCCGCAGGGAAGTCGAACTTCAGGAAACCGTGTCAAAAATGCGCGAAGTACAGGCTATAGACGAAGAAAATCAATACGAGATGCAACAATTTAGAGATGCAATTTTCGACACTTTCAGCATTTACGAGTTTTCTCCCGACGGCTATATAACTGCCATCAACGACAGTTTTCTGAAATTGTTTGGCGTTGAACGTTCTGCATTCATAGGAAAACACGATTCAGAATTTATCAGTAAGGAAGAATATGATTTGGCATGGGGCGCCGTTGCAAGAAGAGAAATCTGGGATTCTATTCAAAAGGTAGAAGTAGAGGGCAAAATAAAAGACTTTCATCACAGATATATCCCGATATCAAACAAGAAGGGCGAATTATTGCGGGTGTTGGTTTTTTCTTTTATGGAGAATGATTAGTTTTCAGTTATCAGTTTTCAGATATGGCACTCTGACAACTGACAACTTTTTTTGTTGGAATTGAAAAAAAGTGTTATTTTTGCGTTTCCAAATCGCAGTTGATTTTTTGCTCGAAAGCGAGACGGTACGGCTTGTTTAAAAAGCACATCAGGCTTTTATTCTTTGTGTAGGTAATGATTTTTAGTAGAAAATATTTTGTACACTTGTTTACCTTCTGTCTGTTTTTTTCGCAGGCAGCGATTGGGCAATTTAACGTAAGGGACAGTCTGCAAGTCATTTTGAATGATGAAACGGTTGATGCTAACAATCGTTTCACTACCGCATATAATCTGATATTTTTCAATTCTTCGCCCGAAGAAGCCGAAGAGTTGGCTTTTACTGTCATGCTTCCTTTCGTTCAAAAAACATGGGACAATGAAGCAAGCCGTCTGACAGGTTTGGCGCGGCTTTACCTTTTGATAAGTTTTTGTCATCGCGAACGCGGCGGCGACGACCGTGATGAAAAAGAACGTCTGTTTCTCGAAAAAGCATTAGAAACAGCCATAAAATCGGGAAACAATTCAATTTGCGCTCGCAGTTACGAAGTATTTGGTTTTATGGAAATCAAACGCGGCGACGTTCCACAGGCGCACGAATATTTGTATCAGGCAATCGTTTATTACGACAAGATGGAACAGTACGTAAAATCGTCGGAAATGCTGTATGTGATAGCCTCAAATTTCTTGGAAATAAAGGACGCCGAAGGACTACAACGGGTATTGCTGCAAATGGAAGAATATCTTGAAAAAGATGCGTCCAAACAATCGCTGTATCAATACAATGTTGTCCAACACAACTATTTTGATTTGTTATTGGAAATAGCGAAGAAAAACGGCGAAACAGTTGATTATATGTTAGTTGATACGGTAATGTTTTATATCAGAAAAAATATTGATTTAGTCGAAAATTTACTTGACGAATTAAGCCCTTTTTGGATGCACGGCTATGCGTATTATTTTATGGCAAAGGCAGTTGACGATTATTTTCCCGAGCAAACCGATACAATTTTTCTATACTTGGACAAAGCCCTCGAAATGATGTATCGTGAAACGTTTAGCCTTATGAACGAAGCCAATAGCGTAATAGAATTGCAAATTTTTATTAACAATGTTCGCGCAAATGCCCTCTTTAAGGAAGGAAAAACACAAAAAGCATATATAACTATGAATGAGACGATTTCGCTATTGGAAAAAATGACTGACTACAAAAATATCAGCGAACAACGTTACAAAGCCTACCAATTCATGGCAAATTACTACGAAAACGCAAATCGCCCAGCCGATGCCCTAAAATATCTGAAACTGCTTCGCGAAAGCGAGGCGCAACGCTATGAAACAGAAAAAGTTCAGGCGTTGAACGATATGTCTATAAAGTACGAAACCGAAAAGAAAGAAATGCAGATACAAACGCTGATACGTGAAAATATAACCGCCCGACGTATCTTGTGGCTGATTGCAGGATTGTCGCTAATGTTGCTCATAACGTTCTTTTTCGTTATTTTACTTGGGCGTTTGAAACGCAAAAACGTAGAACAACAACTTTACGAAACGGCGCTAATGGCGGAACTTCGTCTGAACGAGTTGGAAAAAATTCAGGAACAGCAACAAGAACAGGAACAGCAGCAAAATCAACAAAAAATAGAACAGTCGCCCGTCAAAAACACAATCGAGAAGATTATATGGCTGTTAAACAGTTCAATAATCGAGCGAGATACAAAGAAAGCGTACCTTGAGCGTCTATCGAAAATTGACGCAAAATTGTTTGAAACTGCCTATCAAAATTCCAATGTGAAAATTACCGCAATGGACATGAAATATATCGTCTGTTTTGCCGCCGATATTGACACAAAAGATGTCAGTTTGCTGTTCAATATTGAGCCAAATAGCGTAAATACAGTGCGTTACCGTATCAGGAAAAAATTTGCGAAGGAGGATGGTTTTCGGATGATTTTGTAGGGGAGGAATTTTTTTTTGAAAAAAAATCACATTTTTTTTTGTATGTTAAAAAAAAGCATTATCTTTGCCGCCATGTTACCCTGCTTAAGTCGATTGAGTAGGCAAGCCTCACCGGTTGGGGCTTTTTTGTTTTTATTTTGCTTGTATTCATATATTTTCACTATCTTTGCCGCCCAAAAAATTCTTTAAATGGAAAGAGTAAATTTTTATGTTGACGGCTTTAATCTCTATTATGGTTTGCGCCGTCTTAAAGGAATAGACGCCGATTGGCAAAAATTCTACTGGATAGATTTTGTAAAACTGTTTGAGCATTTCGTTGGCGACAATCAAGTCTTGCAAAAAGTTTATTATTTTACAGCCCCACCGCTGAAAATAAGCAAAAGCAACAGGCAAAGCCGTCTTTTGGAAGCAAACAAATTACTCGGCGAAGGTCGTTTTGAAGTTGTAAAAGGCATGTTTTACGAAAAACAAACAATTTGTCCCTATTGCAAATCGTTAATTACAAGTCCGATAGAAAAACGCACAGACGTAAATATTGCCGTTCAAATGATGGGCGACTGTTCGCTAAACAAAGTAGATACACTCGTATTAGTCTGCGCTGACAGCGACCTTATTCCGCCTCTTCAATTCATAAAGCAACACTACCCAGACAAAAAAATTAAGGTATATTTTCCGCCTGATAACTTTTCAGGCGCATTGCGCGATTTTATGCGAGCCAACAAAGGTAAGGTTGTAATGCTCGAAAAAAGCAAAATTAAGTTTTTAAACAGCGTTATGCCCGATACCGTCACCAAAAACGGCGTAACATTCACAATTCCAACGAAATGGAAAGTGACATAAAGTATAACGACTGAATGATTTTGCGTTACCACGCGGGTCTTTCGGTCGTTTTCTATTCTAAAAAAATTCCAACTTTTCGACAGAAAAAATCAAAAAAATCAAAAAAATCACATTTTTTTACCCCAAAAACAAAAAAATCTATTTTTGTCTATACCTGCAAAATTTCCTCATACTACTTTTGCGAAAATTTTTAGTAGAAAAAATGCCTAAAAAAATATTTTTTGTCGTTTATCAAAAAAGTATTACTTTTGTGCGTTCAAATCGCCGACGATTTTTTGGTCGGAAGCGAGGCGGATAGGCAAATTTAGGGATAGCGCCATGCTATAAAAGTTCTTGGTGTAGAAATCGTGAGAAAGTTTCAGAATAACAAGAACGAGTACAGAGCCGCAGTAATGCGGATTTACTTGTTTTGTTATTCGGGTCATTTTTCTCACAACCTCTACATCGGACAGAGTAGGTCCGCCGTTTCTGTTTGTTTTAGGTAGATTTAGTAATAATTTTTAATTCTAATGTTATGTATAATAGTAGTTTAAAAAACAGATTAGATTTGAGGAATGTGGTTGCGATAGCGCCCTGCCTCGCAGAATTTTCAGCCAATAATGTATTGGCGCAGAAGTCCGAAAAAGGAGCGGACGTAAAGCAATAATGGTATGTCAGGAAGAGTATATCAAAATTCGGACGGCACGTATTTAGGAGCAAATGCTACGTCGTATGACACAGAGGGTGCAGCAGAAGCGTCTTTAAGGCGGGCGGCGTCAGGCAATGCAGCCAATGCAGCGGCAACGAACAAAATTTTAGGGAATTATTTGGATATAGCGATGAAGGCGCTAATCATTATCCCGATATTAGGCGCAATATCCTGTTTATTGTTGGTGGCAGTCGCAGGCGTACGGGGGTTTATTATTCTGGGAAAAACATTTTGGTTGTATCCTGTGGTGGGGATTATTGCCATTTTTTCGTACAGCGTTGTCAAAATTCTACTGCGGCGTATTCCCATAGTAGGTATATTGGCGGGTATTGCGGCAACTGTGCTGATTTTTATTTTCGGTTTCAAAGGCGTTACGGCTTATTATACCAAAAGCAATATGCATTTCGCCTCTATTTATTCTGCAGATTTCGTGCAGGATAAAACTCCTGTGTACGAAAAACGGTATCAAAAAGGGAAAGTCCTCGAAGAATTATCCGTCGGACAAAAAGTAACCGTAAACGGAATATCCTTTAAAAGAGAGGAATACAATGTTACCACCGCCAACGGCGTAACCGGTTGGGTTGACCGTACCGCCTTTCCCGAAGAGGCTGCCGAAATGCTCTCTATCAACATCAATTCAGACGGTTTCGACAGCGAAGATATTGCCATTGACCGCGAAGTGGAACGGCTGATAGAACGCTATATGGACATGAAAATAACGGGCGGCGGCACTTATAAGGGTTACGAAGTGGCAACTCACAAAGAATATTCCATTTCGCAAAACACCTTAAACCGTTCCATTCGGGTAAATGCGCAAACGCCGCTTATGGCGGTGGGACACGAAGCGTACAGAAAAGGCGCGAAACCGACTGAAAGCGGAGCAATGTTAGCGCTTGAAAATATCCTGTATGCCGATGACTGTACGATTGTCTATCTTACCGTTACCGACACAAAAGTCCGCGACCTTTCAGGAACATTCAACACAACGGCGTGGAAAAAATCGCTCACGGTAACCGACCTTGAAACAGGCAATAAATATCCGCTTTTGCAAGCCGACTACAAGACGACTTGGAGGCGCGAGCAGGTTGGAAATAATTCTAAATCGTCAATCGTATT
>Ga0099364_10009646_pt1 | contig 13380 bp, 5 predicted proteins | sample TergutTh196P3_FD_73070 | JGI IMG/M metagenome (GOLD analysis project Ga0099364, IMG submission 73070) | Microcerotermes parvus P3 segment gut microbial communities from Pointe-Noire, Republic of the Congo - Th196 P3 | ecosystem: Host-associated > Arthropoda: Insects > Digestive system > Gut ...
GCTGGCGGGGTTGGTTAATCCGTACAATATCTGGGCTTCGACGATTGACAAAGCCGATGTCGATGTCTTACACAATAGAATCGAAAACGGAGCAAACTTGTTGAAGGATAATGTTTTTCGCTTTGATTTTTTGAACGACGATTTTTCAACGTTGCCAGAAGGGTTGCGTGCAATTATCAACGATCCTGAAAAGCGGAAACGGCTCATTGTGTATATGAATCCGCCGTATGCGGAAGCGATGAACAAACGAGACGCAACAATGGCAAAAACGGATGTCAACAGATCGCAAGTCGAAAGAGATTATTCGAAGTTGATAGGCAAATCGATTCGGGAAGTATTCGTATTGTTTTTTATCCGCATTGTAAAAGAAATATCCGGTTGCAAATTGGCTTCATTTAGCACATTGAAATACGTTTGCTCACCGAATTTCTTAAAGTTTCGCCAATATTTTCAAGCGGCATATAAGGGCGGTTTTGTTTGCCGTGCCGATACTTTTGATAATGTGAATGGACAGTTTCCCATAGGTTTTCTCGTTTGGGATTTGTCAGATAAAAAGGCGATTACCAAAGTGCAAACAGACACAATGGCAAATAACCGTCAAGCAACGGAATGTTGGAAAGACGGCGTAAAAGTTTTTCATGCAATCAATGAAAAAGACTCTATCAATGATTGGCTGAAACAATTCATCGAAGAGTCCCAAGAGCAAAATCCGATTTCGATGTGCTGTATCGGCGTTGATTTTCAACACAATAGTTTTGTCAACATTAACCGTTGCGACCAATTAACCGGCGTTGGAAATGCCAAAGGAATAGCAAAGTTTGCTATAACACCGAGTAATTTTATTGAGGCATGCATCTATTTTGCCGTGCGTCATTCGTTTAAGTTCACCTGGTTGAACAATCGAGATCAATTTCTCTTTCCGAACGATGGTTATTTTTCGGATAAAAAATTCCAGAATGACTGCATCATATTTACGATGTTTCACGATAAAAACCGACTATGCAGCAAAGACGGTGTCAACCACCTCATTCCTTTCACGGCAAAGGAAGTCAAAGCAAAGGATAATTTTAAGTCAGCGTTGTTGAGCGGATTCTTGAAAAACAAAAAATTGAGCAAAGAAGCGAAAGCCGTTTTTGAAGCGGGAAAGGCATTGTGGATATACTATCACGAAACAATATGGAGACTCCGCACACCGCCGGTGGATGCTTCGCTGTACGACATTCGGGAATACTTCAAAGGACGTGATGCAAAAGGAAAAATGAAAAACAAGTCAACCGATGAGCGTTTCAATGAACTTGACGCAGAACTACGTTCCGCTTTGAAAGTTTTAGCGATAAAAATACAACCGAAAGTGTACGAATACGGATTCCTGAAAAGATAATGACAGAGCAACAGAACATATTATTGCAAGAGGATGAGCGGCTGCGTAAAGGCGTGTTTCCCACTCCATCTATTTGGGTGGAAAAGTCACAGGAGTATCTCGCGAAAGTTTTCGGCGAGAATTGGCAGGACGAGTATTACATTTGGGACTGTTGTTGCGGCACGGGAAACTTGCTGGCGGGGTTGGTCAATCCCTATAACATTTGGGCTTCGACGATAGACCAAGCAGACGTGGACATTTTGCATACGAGTATTAACAACCGCAAGTGTAATCTTCTGGATTCACATGTTTTCCGTTTCGATTTTCTGAATGACAATTTCTATGAGTTGCCGAAAGAATTGCGTGATATTATTAACGATCCAGAAAAACGGAAACGGCTCATTGTGTATATGAATCCGCCGTATGCGGAGGCAACGAGTCATAAGCGAAGAACGAAATCCGGCGTGGCAAAAGATATTGAGGCAAATTTTAAGTCTATCATCGGAGCAGCCTCGAATGAAATCTACGCCTATTTTTTCGCCAAGATTTATCAACAAATACCGGAAAGCAAACTGGCATCGTTCAGTACGATAAAGTATGTCAACGCTCCTAATTTTGCGCAGTTCCGTGATTTTTTCCAAGCATCATTCGGAAAAGGTTTTCTCGTACCGGCAAATACTTTCGACAATGTGCATGGACAGTTTCCTATCGGTTTTCTCATTTGGGATTTTGAGAAAAAACGCAAGATCACTGAAATTTCATGTGATGTGTTCAATGCCGACGGCGAAATCATCGGTAGAAAACGTGTCTATGGTAATTTGCCGCCTAGCATCAATAAATGGATTGCACAATTCAATGATAGCACAGAACAAGGTATCGGTTACTTGAACTGCGTAACTCCCATGTTTCAGAATCAGGGGTATGTTTGGATAGATTTAGTAGAACAAATTACACACTGTTTGCACTTGCCGATTCATTCCCGAAATTTGCTTGTCGGTGCTATCTATTTTGCTGTCCGGCACTGTATCAAAGCGGATTGGATAAACAATCGAGATCAATTTCTGTTTCCGAATGATGGTTACAAAAAGGATAAAACTTTTCAGAACGACTGCTTGATTTTCACGTTGTTTCATCACCAGAACAGGATAAAATCTTTCGATGGTATTAACCATTGGATTCCTTTTACGGCAAGAGAAGTCGCTGCAAAAGACAATTTTAAGTCAGCATTTATGAGTGATTTTTTGCAAAAACGAAAATTGAGTAAAGAGGCCAAAGCCGTCTTCGAGGCAGGTAAAGCCCTATGGGCGTACTACCATGAAAGGACGAGGAAACTGCGTACACCGCCGGTGGATGCTTCTCTGTACGAAATTAGAGAATTCTTCAAAGGGCGAAACAAACAGGGTAGAATCAATTCAAAATCATCGGACGAAAGATTTACAGAACTTGACCTAGCACTAAAAAATACATTGAGAACGTTAGCGGCAAAGATTCTGCCGAAGGTATATGAGTACGGATTCCTGAAAAGATAATGACAGAGCAACAGAACATATTGTTACAAGACGGCGAGCGGCTGCGTAAAGGTGTATTTCCTACCCCGCAAATTTGGGTGGAAAAATCGCAGGAATACCTGGCGAAAGTTTTCGGCAAAGACTGGCAGGATGAGTATTACATTTGGGATTGTTGTTGCGGTACGGGCAACCTTTTGATGGGACTTACAAACAAGTATCGTATCTGGGCTTCGACGCTTGACAAAGCCGATGTCGATGTCTTGCACAATAGAATCAAAAACGAAGCAAATTTATTGAAGGATACGCTTGAAAAATAGGGATTTGGAAAAATCAATGCGTCAGCCCTGGCGTTAGCCCCCCGATGGGGTACGAAGCGTGTTGGTTCTCCAACGGGGGGCTAACGTCCCCCGCTCGCTGAGCTGTCTCCGCTTTATTTTTACGCACCCGATATAAATCGCGGGCGGTTACATTTACAGAGCATTTTCGATAAAATAGGGGGTTATGCCTAACACAATCATCAAAGCCTCTGCAGGTTCCGGGAAAACTTTCAAACTGAGCAACAAGTTTCTAGGAATCCTGCTCCGAACAGACAACGCACGCACCAACGAAAAAATCAATACGATACTCGCCTCAACATTCACACGAAAAGCCGCCGGAGAAATCTTAGACCGAATACTCACACGACTCGCCGAAGCCGCACTCGATAAAAAAAAACAAGAAGATTTTTACAAAAACGAACTCCTCGCCGACGACAACAAAGACGACTGGACAGAACAACTCCAAAAAACTGCCGCTGAACTAGCACGCAACCTCTACCGATTGCGAATCAGTACACTCGACTCCTTCTTCAATAAAATTGCGACATCCTTTGCGTTAGAACTCGCACTCCCGCCGGGCTGGTCGATCATTGACGAAACCGAATACCAACGATGTATCCACGAAGCAGTCAAAGAGGTCTTTGACGAGTCGGACAAAAACGAGGCTCTAAAACTGCTGCATCTTATGCACAAAGGGGAACAAACCCAGAGCGTTACGCAGGAACTGGTCAACCTCGCAAAAGACTGGCTGCCGCTGGTGCGGAGTACCAGCGCGGAACAATGGGATCACACGGAAACCGATAAACTCGGAAAACTGACACTCGGCAAAATAACAGAGAAAGCCCTTGACTATATCCTTGCCGCTTTTGTAGAGGATAAAGAAACGCTACATCAAATGTTGCCGAAGACGCAAAAAGGAATGCCGGACGGAAACTGTGTCAAGGATTTTGACAAGTTCATGAACCTTGCCGGTACAAGTGACTGGGACGGAATTTTAGCAGCAAAAATCGGCAACAATTTTGCCCTCAATAACTTCGTGATCCGCAACAAACCGGTAGAACCGGAACTCTGCGACACTATCCAGCCGATTGCACAGCATGCCAGAGCGATTTGGGCAGAAACACTCATTCACCAAACGATTGCCACGCGGAGACTGCTCGAACTGATTTGGGAAAAATTGGAAAGTATCTTACAGCGAAAGCGGGGCTACCGATTCGAGGACATTACATTTTGTCTCGGCGACATGTTTCTCCGCAAGCCGAATGCACTGCCGCAAAAGTTGCTCTCCCATCGGATTGATGCCCCAACGGAACACATGCTGCTCGATGAGTTTCAAGACACGTCGATTTCGCAATGGAATATCTTAAAACCTTTTGTCCAGTCTGTTACGAAGGGCAGCGGCGCATCCTTTTTTTGCGTCGGCGATTTGAAGCAGGCGATCTACGGTTGGCGCGGCGGCGTCGCGGAAATCTTTGAAACCGTCAGTGGCTTTTTGGAAGCAGAGGGTGCCGAACCGCCGGAGCGACCGATTATGAATGAGACCCGCCGCAATTCGCAAGCCGTCATCGATGCGGTCAATCAAGTTTTCATGAACATCGGCACAAACAATGCCGTGCGTGACCATTCGCCGGAAGCCGCCGACAAGTGGCAAAACTGGTTCGGTCATGAACGCCATCAAACGCTCAGTCCGAGTAAGGAACAGGGATATTGTGTTCTCGAAGCGGCACCGATGGAAGAGACCAGCAGCAACGATGATGATACGATTGACACCGAATCCCCCTTTTGGAAATACTCCTTAGACCGTATTGAACAAATACGTGCAAAGCATCCGTCTCGCAGTATCGGTATTCTCTTTCGGTCGGGTAAAGACATTCCTACTGTTCTCAAAGGGCTTAAAAACCGGGGCGTGGAGGCAAGTGAAGAAAAGGGTGTTCCGTTGACCGACTCGGCGGCAGTGCAACATATCTTGTCCGTGATGACGTTGATCGACCATCCCGGCGATACGATTGTGCGCTTTCATCTTGCTCATGGTCCGCTGAAGGAGTTGTTGCCGATGCACCATTTCGGCGACGGCTCTGCGGCGGAAAGTGCTGCTCATCATTGGCGGGAAAAACTTCTGTCGCAAGGATACGGCAAGACGATCAAAGAGCTGATGTCCGCCCTCACTCCTTGCGATTCCAAAGAGATGCAGCGTTTAGAAAAACTGTTGGAGTTAGCGTATCGATTCGATGAGCAGGCGACCGGCACGCGCACCCGGCAGTTTATCGAGGCGGTCAACGCCGCCCGGCTGGCAACGCCCGGCAGTGCGCCGGTGCGCGTGATGACGATTCATGGGGCAAAGGGACTCGAATTCGACATAGTGGTACTGCCTGACTTGAACGGCAGACTGATCGGTCAAACGCCGAGGATGATCGTTTCTAAAAAGTCGCCGACCGAACCGGCGGACTTCGTCCTTCGCTGGGTGAGTCAAGACTTACGTGCGTTGTTGCCGACGGAACCGAATGACTATCAGAAAGCGTTTGTAAAATGGCAAGATGACCAAGTGAAGGAATCGCTTGCAGTGCTTTACGTTGCAATGACGCGGGCACGGCATGAACTCGTGATGATCGTGCCGGAGAAGAAGGAGAAAAGTGAAAAGAGTAAAAAGGATGAGAAGGAGAATCCGACGTATGCGAATGTGTTACGGCTGGGATTAGTGCAAGTTAGCCCTCTTGCCTTGCAAGAGGAACAAGAGCGGGGCGGTGTTAGCCTCTCGGTGCTTTACGAAAACGGCGACGCTGACTGGGACGACGCAACCGTTGACGAAGAAACGGATTTGCCGACGATGACTTGGCATGCTTTGTCGGATCGCCCTGTCCATCGCAATTTATCGAGGGCAACGCCTTCGGGGATGGTCGAGCAACACAAGAGCCGGGGGTATAAGCCACCGGATGCGTCGGAGTACCGGCGAAATGCGGCGTTGCGCGGTACGGCAATTCATGCGTGCTTTGCGAATGTGGAGTGGCTGGACGACAATCATTTAGCCGGTACTCCGGCTGTAACACACGTATTAAGCAATGCTGTCGAAGAAGCAACCGCTGGCGAGCGGGGCAGTTTTGACGCGGCGGAAGTTGTCAAGGAGTTCCTTGCAATCTGTGAACAGCCGGAAGTCCGAAAGATTCTATCACGTTCAAGTTATTCTGTGGAGGAAGATATTACTATCGAATCGGAACGCCGCTTTGCTGTCCATTGGAAAGGACAACTGTTGCACGGTTCGATAGACAGACTTGTCGTCCGTCGCCGTGGAAACGAGGTTATCGGCTTGGAGATTATTGATTTCAAGACGGATCAAAAGATGGATGGCGAGACGGAGTCGGACTTTTTATCAAGTCGGTCGTTGGAGTATGTTCCTCAGATTGCGGCGTATCGTCAGGCGGTCGGCAAGATGTATCGGAATGTGGACATTTCGGCGAAAATCGTTTTTACTTCGGTCGATAAGGTCGTACCGGTTGATTAGACTTGTTGCATAACGGCGCGTTACCCGCGCAAGTGGGAATCTAGACATACGGGAACCTTTAATAATACAAAACCCCTTTGCGCTCCTTGCGTACCTTGCGGTTAAAAAGGATTTAACCACAAGGGGCACAAAGCACACAAAGGGGCTGTCGATGAAAAAGGGTATATTCGTTTCTGGTGATGCCCTACGCTTTCATTTGCTTTCTTCCTCTGGCAGCGCGAGCCAAGCCGAGTCCGGCAAGTCCGAGTCCCAGTACCGCAATCGTTGCCGGCTCCGGTACCACCGCACCGCCATCCCCGCCGCCGGGATAGTCAATCCCAGCAGAGAAATAATTGAACCCCGCCTCCTGATTGTACCAATAGTAAGGCTGAGCATCTATGCCCAAATCCCAAGGAGTAACCGTCCCCACTATAAAGGAAATGTTATTCCATCCATCGGCATTCCAAAACGCTACATCAATCAATCCTAAATCCAAAAGGAACGCGTACTCCCCAAGGATTCCCTTGCCATCGCCGTACGTTGTTCTGTACAGAGACTCTTCCCAAAGACCAAAGGATGATTGGTCAATTTTGTTTCCGTTGATATAAATATCAAGGAACTCGCCCAGTACACTGAAGTTGCCGCCAATGGTGCCAGGGTGCTCAACGACGCATCGAAACCGGTCGTGTAAGCAATCAAGTCTGAACCGGTCATCACGATGCCGTGCTGATTCCAGTCGTCATAAGCCGTAATCTGAGGAGAAGTTTTAGGATCGTTGAAAAGAGGATTTTGCGAATCCCGACCCGTCGGATCATTGTACTGGATATTACCATGTACGTCCATTGTGTACTGCCCGGCTTCGTCCCAGTAGTAGCCGCCGGACTGTCCGAGAACGCCAGCCCCGAATTTGTCCATGTGTATCAGTCCGCCTTCGTTGTAGCCTGTACCGGCATGGTATCCTTTCTCCAAAGCATTAGCAATCGAACCGCTCTGGGCGTTCATCGCCGCACTGCCGTAGAGTTCTGCGGTGGAAAGGTACACGCCTTGAGTACCGTTAAATTTTGCGCCCGAACTGCCGAGGAGAGAACCGTCATTGGTATGCGTTTCGCAGGCGAAACGGCTAACACCTGCTCTGTAACGCTACCCTTCCGCGGATGTAAACGTCCTGTCCGATGAGCGTCATTTTCGGCATTTCGAGCGGCACAGCAAGGGACATTTTTCCCAAACCCTCTCCGCCGAACACAGGAACCGCCGACTCACCGCCAATTAACTTCGGAGCAATAAAAGCATGAACCTCGTCAATGCAGCCCGAATCAAAAAAAGCACCGAACACTTGCCGACCGCCTTCGACAAGAACATGCGTCCATTTTTTCGCCGCAAAATGCTCCAACAACCGCCGGAAAAAGTCATCGTGCCGAGGCAAATGCAACACTTCGCAACCGTTTTCTTTCCATCGGCGGATTATTTGCGTCTCTTCGGTTTCGGTAACGATCAGCACCGGCACTTCGCGGGCAGTTTGCACGAGTTTGCTTTCCGGTGAAAGTTTCCCTCGTCCGTCCAATATCACTCGGCAAGGTGTTTTGTTTCCTCGGCGGTTTGACTCGTCAAGCCGCACGGTCAGCATCGGATCATCTTGGATTGCAGTACCTGCTCCGATGATAACGGCGTCCATTCGGCTGCGCAATTGATGAACGGTTTTCCGAGACTCTTCGCCGGAAATCCATCGGCTGTCGTGTGTTTTGGCTGCGAGTCTGCCGTCGAGAGTCATCGCCCATTTGGCGTGAATCCAAGGTCGGTTCTTGTGCAGCAATGTCAGATACGGAGCATTGAGCCGCTCCGCTTCCGCTTCGAGAACATGTTCCGTAACAGCAACGCCCGACTTTTGAAGAATTTGGATTCCCTTGCCGTTGACCAAAGGATTCGGATCACGCATAGCGATAACTACCCGACCAATACCCGATTGCAAAATTGCCTCGACGCACGGCGGCGTTTTGCCGTAAAACGAACAAGGCTCCAGATTGACGTAACAAGTTGCGCCGGTCAAGTCAACACTGGCAGAACGGATGGCTTCGACCTCGGCGTGAGCGTGTCCGTACTGTGTGTGGTATCCTCGTCCGACAATTTGACCATTTTGAACGAGTACGCACCCGACCATAGGATTCGGTTCGACGTATCCTTCTCCTTTTTGGGCAAGCTTGAGCGCTTGCTGCATGTATTCACTGTCGGTCATTTTCGCGTTATCGGCGGGTGTGTAAAAAAATTGTGGGTATTTGCAACATTGCGCAAGCGAGCGTGCGTGCAAGTGCGCAAGCGAGCGGGGGGCGTTAGCCCCCCGTTGGGGTACGAAGCGTGTTGGAACCCCATCGGGGGGCTAACGCCCCCCGCTCGCTGCGCTGCACCAACTTTATTTTTACACACCCGTTATCGGCTACGCACCGCTGCTGTAATTCTGCGACCACGAACTCGCAATGTTTCCCACAGCGTTCATGTCCGAAGTCATCCTCGCCATCGCTTGTTCCATTGCGTAAAACTGCTTCAAATACATCTGCCGCTTGAACTCCAAACGCTCTTCCATAAACGCAATCCGCTGCTCATTACGGTCGATGGTCAACGACAATGTATCAATCCGCGTCGGAGCTGCACCAGCAACCTCCGCCGAACCCGCTAACAAATCGGCAACATCACTAAACATCTGAGCAAAGCCGGTTTTGACCGTCGTCTCCTTGCCGCTCGCATCCGTCGTCGTCCGCTCATCAAAGAAAAACTTCTGCACCGCCTCATGATCCCTGTCCCACGCCGCTTGAAACTTGTCCTCATCAAACTCCAACTTGCCCGTGTCCAAATTGGTACTAGTATCCTCAATGTTACTGCGCATCTTAATACCCAAGTCCGCCAACGACCGAATACCGGGTATTCCCTCAATGCTTCGAAGAAGTATTCGGTTCATCATGATGTCAAACTCTTTCGCCACGCCGCTGTTCCATAAGAATCCGCCCTCTTCCATTACCTGAATCTGTCCGCTGGAACTCACAGAATAAATCATCTGCTTGTTCAATTCTTCCCGGTACTTATTGTAGTTTTCGACAAACGTTTGCAACGTTACCTTCACATCCATACTGGAACTCTCACTGCTGATCGTTACCGGCGCATCCGACACGCCGGTAATCGTCATGTCAATTCCGTCCACGACTCCCCGGAATGTATTGTTACTGGAGGACAAAATCATTCCGCCCGCTCCGCCGTAAGCGATCTTGGCATCCTTCGCTTCGGTCATCGTGGTTGTGGAAAGTCCGAGAGCGGACAAGTCAATGTTAAACGCTCCCGATTCCCCCGTCGATTTACCGGACACCGAAAGCCGATATGGCGCACTGGAACCATCCCGGACAATGGATGCCGAGTAATTCGCATTGAGAGCGTTAATCTTATCCCTGACATCGTTAAGGCTGTCGGTTGCTTCGATTTCGATACGGTGCGTTTCCGAATGATTGATTCGCCGCCGTCCATCGTCGTCTGCCCGCGAAGCACTGACTGAACCGGCAATGCCTAAACTCTCGGCAAACCGGGAGGCGCCGACATCTTGGATGGAAAACGAACCCGTCCCGCCAGCGTATTCTTCGATAGAGATTCCATCGCCGGTGGCGTTAATCGTAGCGGTAACGGCAAGTCCCAGCGTGTTGATCGCATTGATAAGGTCGCCGACCGTCCGGTGTCTCGCCGGGTCGATAATGATAGTTCTCACGTTCGGCACCAACGGACGTTCATTCATCGTGTCCCGGTCAGTGTTCGCTACCATCTGACTGTCGGCAATTTCAATTCGTCCATTTTCCATTACTACGCCTGCTCCGCCGTTCAGTTCGGAGAGTAGCGTCGTATGGGTAACGACCTGCCGGTTCAAACTGCCGCCGTTGACTCGGGAACTTGCCTCATCGACATTGAGTCCGAAGTTCGCCGCAATTCTCGGACTAATCACTCCAGTGAGGACTTGTTCCGGTACTTCGGGAACTTCAGGAACGTAGGTTTCGCCCATCGTAGCACCGGGAACATCGGCAGCAATCTTTGTTTCCAAACCATGTTCGGCATCGTAAACCGCTTGCTCTCCCATTCCGGCGGTCAACACGACCGGCGGCGGGTCAATCTCTTGAAACCAACTCGGCAAGTTTGTCCACAAGTCCGCCATCTGTTCATTGATAGCCCCTTGTACCATTTTATCCCGCTCATCGAGATCAGCCTCATCCAAAATTTCCTGCGAAAGATGGAAAGTGAATTTGTAATCGGCAAAGTGATAACTAGGAGCATCCGTCGTCGTGAAGGCAAAGGTAAAGCCGTTCATCCAATGCGTTTCCGCAAAGGTCAACTGTGCCGTCCCGGCTTCGCTGCCGGCGGTAGAAATGGTCGTTTGGTTGTCGTATGTTGCATCGTTCAGTGCGGACGCGGCAAGATTGTACCATCCTTGAAGTTGCGGCGGTTGGATTTGCTCATGTGTGTGAGGATACTGTGTTGCCCAATTTTCATCCGCTGCAATATCCGACCAATGGTGTGCCAGTTGAGCATCAATCGCTTCCTTTACCATCTGATCCCGCTCTTCGTCGTCAGCGGCGGCATCGAGGGCATCTTCATCGAGATAGAAGGTGATCGACCGGGTTGTCTGGTCATAGACTCCATTGGGGTCTGCACTCGGATCGGTCGTAAATCCGAACGTAAATCCATTCAGCCACGGCGTATTTCCGAAGTCAAGGACGGCGGTGCCGGCTCCGCTCGATATTGCTGCCCGTCCGCCGATTCCGCCCGACACGGCATCGACCGCCGGTACTGCCGGGATTGCCGGAATTGCCGGGATGATGTAATCCTCTGCTCTATCCCGGAAAATCATATTGTGCGAAGTCGAACCGGTGTGGTCCATCACTTCCAAGCCGGTTTTTTCGTCATTGATACGCACGGTAAGGTTGACTCCCGACTCGGCTAACTTGGCATTGTAAAGTTTTACCGCATTGCCGAGCGTTTGCATTGACTTAATATCTTCGTAGGTGAAGACGAGGTCTGCTTTGTTGCCCGCCCTGTCTTGCACTTCCACTGCGCCGGGCAGAGAAGGAGTCCTTCCCTGGATACCGGCAAGTCCGAAGCCGCTATTGAGCGAGGACATCAAGACGGTATCCAATCCGCCGAGGAGGTTCCGCGTTTCAAATGTACCCGACTGCACGGTCGTTCCATGCATCACGGAGCTGAAGGCAGTTCCTTCGATGGTCTCTTCGGAGGTAGTCCCGCCGATACCCAGCCGGGCAACGATGCTGTTCTGGACATTCGACGGATCAATCCGCTCGACGCTTATCAACGTTAACGTTCCGCCGTCGCTGGTGGTATCGACAAGGATTAAACCGTCTCCTGCATTGTTGACACGGAATTCAACGTCGATAGCACCGTCGATTTTTTCATTGAAAAACTCCGCCTGCTCTTCGAGTGTCATAGCGGCGAGGTCATCTAATTCGTCTTGCGTCAGTTCGAGGGTAACGCCGCTGCCGTTTTTGTCTCTGATGCGTGTCATTCCCGGTTCTGCCGTGAAGTCCACGTTGTTCACCGCCCAATGATAGATTTCTCTGGGCGCAGCGAATAGTCCGGTTTCGTCTTCGATTTCCAACGAGTGCGTGGAGCCGGTTGTGTTGTCCACGACTTCCAAGCCGTCGCCAGCCGCGTTGACTTTAATGATAATGTCGGCAGGACCGTCAGCACCGTGCGTTCCTTCTGCAAGCCGGGCATTGAGCAAGATGGCGAGGTCTTCCATTCCGTATGCTCCCAGTGCGGCAATGTCGGCTCCATTGATTTCGATGGCAGTCGTGTTTCCGTTTCTATCCTGAAAGACGATTTCTCCCGGCTCGGCATTGTCCGCAAAGTCTTCGGCAAGTTTGACCTCCAGAGTGTTATATGACCGATTGCCAGTGGTGAAAACGTCTTTCAACGGTTGCCGAAAAACGGTCATCGTTCCTGTGCCGGTAGTGGTATCGCGGATGACCAATCCGTCTTCTGCGTCGTTGAGTTCCACGACAATTCCCAGTGCCGGATTCGCCGCCGCCAGTTTATCGTTGAAAAGCGCAATGACGCTGTCTTTATCGGTGATTGCATCTATGTCATCTTGCGTGATTTCAATGACCGCATATTCTCCTTCTCGGTCTGTAAATCGGATTTTTCCCGGCTCCGAAGCGGTGATGGCAGAGGCGATGTCCACGTCCGTCAGCGTTGCGTTGGTCAACCCCAGCCGGGCTGCCAAGTCAAAATTGACATCTTTGACGGTGGTAGCGTGCGTTGTTCCGTCCGACTTGTCGAAAATGTCAAAACCGTCGAAGGTGCTATTCACCTTCAATTCAACGTTTGAACCGGCTGCTTGCAGTTTTGCATTGAGCGTGTCGGCAATCGCATTAAAAGCGGCACCGCGCACCGTCGATGTTTGGGCACTGATGGTGTTAAACTCCAGCATCCCGATTTCCATTTGGTCTAATGAAATGATCGTTTCGTTTCCCGCCTTGTCCGTAAAGGACATTTGGAGCGGATTCGCAAAACTGGTACGGTTGTACAAGTCCGTGAAAAAAGTTGCAGTGGTGCCGCCGAGACTATTCGGATTGGTTTCGGTCAGCCCAAACATTTTGAGAATCGGATTGGTCGAACCGACCTGCGAAATGGAGGTAAATCCGTTGCCGACCGTGTTGTCTTCGAGGACAAAACCCTTGCCGT
>Ga0099364_10009647_pt1 | contig 13379 bp, 14 predicted proteins | sample TergutTh196P3_FD_73070 | JGI IMG/M metagenome (GOLD analysis project Ga0099364, IMG submission 73070) | Microcerotermes parvus P3 segment gut microbial communities from Pointe-Noire, Republic of the Congo - Th196 P3 | ecosystem: Host-associated > Arthropoda: Insects > Digestive system > Gut ...
CTTTCCGCGAACAGGCGGATGCCGTGCAGGAGCAGTTCCGGATCAAAGATGCTATTCCGGCCGATGGCGGCGGCGGCGATCTCGCCCCAACCGCCGGTGACGGCGACCGGGGCCTCCGCTCCGGCCTGGCGGCAAGCGGCGGCGACCGCCGCCGGCAAACCAACCGCCAGACCGCGCAAAATGGCGTCCATAGTATTGTCCCCAGGCGAGGACGCTTCCCAGTCTGGGAATCCAGCCGACAGATCGGGAAGCTGTGCCGCCCGGGCCAGGCCGGATAACCACAGGGACGGACCGGGCAATATGTAGCCGCCCCGGAATACCCCTTCTCTATCAACTATATCCACCGTGGCGGCACTGCCGCACTGGACAACGACATAGCCGTTACCGCCTCCGGCGCCGGAAAAGTGCCGCCATCCCGCCGACAAGGCGGAAAGAAGACGATCCGCCCCTGTGGTCGCCGGGGTTTTGAGACGGTGCCGGATTATGTTATCTCGATCAGGCTGGATGAAACGCCGCGCCAAACCCGCCTTGCCAATAGCCGAATCAAGGGCGGCGTTGGCGTCCGGAACCACGGAAGCCACCCAGACGGAGGGGAAGTCGGCCAGAGCCGCCAGTTCGGAAAAGGAGACAACCAGATCCGACGCTTCCAGTTCCCGGGTGCGAAAGGATCGGCGATCGCGAACCGTGTCGCCCGAAAAAGCGGCGATGCGGGTAAAGGTATTACCGATGTCGACAGCCAGCATGAGTGTTTCCAGTTGAGTTTTAAACATTTACCGCCCGACCACTGGCGGTAAATGTTTAAAGGGAACCTCTAAAAACCTCTTATGGGAACCTCTAAAAACCTTCATTTTCTTATTGTTAGGCGTAGTGAGGGAACGTGGCTATGAACTGAAGTCCTTTATTTGTAAAAGTTATAGTTCATAGCTCAAGTGACTGAATAAGACTAACGATTAGAAAATGAAAATTTTAAGAGGTTCCCTTATGGCGATTCTTTGGCGCCGGGGCAGCCTGAGCAGCTTTCACCGCCGCATTCGCAGCTTTTTTCATTTTTAAAATTTTTATATACCCTGTATGCGGCAGCCCCAATGGTACAGACAACAACCGCGCCGATAATCCACGTACCCATTGTCCTGGCGCCTCCTATGGTATCTTAGAATATTTTTCTAAGCAGCATATAGAAGAAGAAACCCGCCAACAGGATGGCGGCGGCGCCGCCGATTCCGAAAGCCTCCCCCGTAATCATCCTGCCAAGCTGGTAAACGCAAAGGGATACGATATAGGCAAACCCACATTGGTAGCCGATGGCAAACCAGAACCATTTGGCGTTATTCATTTCCTGCCTGATGGTCCCAATAGCAGCTACGCAGGGGGCGCACAGCAGATTGAATACCAAGAAGGAATAAGCTGAAAGTGTGGTGAAATCGGCGGCCAGCCGGCCCCAAATCTCCATTCCGCCCTCAGCCGCTTCCGAGAACCCGAACAGGATGCCGAAGGTGGCGACGATGTTTTCCTTCGCGATTAATCCCGTAATTGTCGCGACGGCGTATTTCCAGTCGCCCCAGCCAAGAGGGGCGAAAATCCATGCCACCGCACCGCCTAAGCCGGCGAGGATGCTGTCATCCACGTCCACCAGGCCGAAGGAGCCGTTCGCCCAGCCGAAGTTGGACGCGAACCAAACCGCCACCGAAGCCAGCAGTATAATTGTTCCCGCTCTTTTGATAAACGACCATCCGCGTTCCCACATCGTGCGAAGGATACTGCCGGCAGTCGGCCAATGATATGCCGGCAATTCCATTATAAACGGGGCGATGCCGTCGGAAAACAACCTGGTTTTTTTCAAGATAATGCCGGAGCAGATAATCGCCGCCATGCCGATAAAGTAAGCGCTGGGCGCTACCCACCAGGCCTCGTCGAACAAAGCGCCCGAGATCAGCGCGATAATCGGGAGTTTCGCGGCGCAAGGGATGAAGGTGGTGGTTATTATAGTCATTTTCCGGTCCCGGTCGTTTTCAATCGTCCGAGATGCCATGATTCCGGGGACGCCGCAACCGGCGCCGATCAAGATCGGAATAAAGGATTTGCCGGAAAGGCCGAAATCGCGGAATGCCCGGTCCAGGATGAAGGCAATCCGCGTCATGTAGCCGCAACCTTCTAAAAAGGCAAGAAAGATGAATAGAATCAGTAATTGCGGCACAAAGCCCAGCACCGCGCCAACCCCGGCGATCATGCCGTCAAGGATCAATTTCCGCAGCCATTCGGCACAGTCAACCGATACCAAGAATCCTTCCACCGTCTCCGGGATGATTTCGCCAAACAGTGCTTCATTAGTCCAGTCCGTCACCCACGCGCCCAGCGTCGTCACGGAAATGAAATAAACCATAAACATGACCGCCGCGAAAATTGGCAGCGCCAGCCAACGGTTCGTAATCACGGCGTCAATTTTATCCGAGGCGGACGGTTTCCCCGGGTTTTTTATCTTCACGCAATCCTTGATGATGGAATCAATGTAGTTATACCGTTCGGCGGTAATAATGCTTTCGCTGTCCTCGTCCAGCTCGGCCTCTCGCTGTTTGATGTCATTCTCGATGTGCAGAATCTGCTCCGGTGTCAGTTCCAATTTTTCGATGATCTTCTTATCGCGCTCAAACAGCTTGATGGCAAAAAAACGTTGCTGTTCCTGCGGCAGGTGATGTAAAACCGCTTCCTCGATATGTGCCAGCGTATGTTCCACGCCTCCTGAAAAACTGTGCTGCGGGACGGTTTTCGTTCCGTCTGCCGCTTTTACCGCCGCTTTTGCCGCCTCGGCGACGCCGGCGCCTTTTAACGCGGAAACTTCAATCACCGGACAGCCAAGTTCTTTGGAAAGCCGCGATACGTCTATTTTGTTCCCGCTTTTGTGTACCACGTCTATCATATTCACCACGACGACAACGGGGATGTCAAGCTCTGTAAGTTGGGTTGTAAGGAATAGATTCCTCTCCAGATTGGTTCCGTCGATGATGTTCAGAATCGTATCGGGGCGCTCGTCAATCAGATAATTTCTTGAAATCACCTCCTCCAGCGTATACGGCGAAAGGGAATAGATGCCGGGCAAATCCATGATTGTAACGTCCTTATGTCCCTTTAGCTTCCCTTCCTTCTTCTCGACCGTGACACCCGGCCAGTTCCCGACAAACTGATTAGAACCGGTCAGCGCATTAAAAAGCGTAGTTTTGCCGCTGTTTGGATTTCCGGCCAATGCGATTTTGATTGGCATTTTCAAGTCCTCTCGAATATTTTATAGCAAAGCCACTTGAAAATTCGGTTTCTGGAACCTTAGGACCCGTTAAGAAAAACTGTCGCATCGGGGTGCGCGGGATACGCCTTCCGCAATATTCATTCTGGCGAAGATATGACAGTTATTTTTTTACGCACCCTAATTGCCGGCAGGGCAAGTATTTTATTTTCCGCGGTTGAAAGCGGTTTATTCCACTTCTATCGTTTCAGCGTCTGCTTTCCGTAATGAGAGTTCATAACCGCGGACGGTTACTTCCATGGGATCGCCAAGCGGGGCAATCTTGCGGACAAATATTTCCACGCCCTTGGTGATTCCCATGTCCATGATTCTGCGTTTAATCGCGCCGCCGCCAGTAATTTTGACGACTCGCATGATTTCCCCGCATTTTGCGGTTTTCAGCGTCCGCATTCCGGCTCCTCTATCAAAGGCATCATGCCATACCCCTTGGTGCGGTTTCCGGTTATTCACGACTAACCGCCTGCAGGTTAGCGGACACTAACCTACTTGTCAATAAGTTTTTTTATTCGCGGGCAGGTGGCATTTTCTTATTGAATGGAGTGTGCTATTGTGATATTTAATAAAACCACGAAGAGAGGAGCTAATGGCTTGAAAACACATAAGTCCGAGTCTGCGGAAAATTATTTGGAAACGATACTGATACTGGGTCAAAACGGAAATCCGGTACGCTCCATTGATATTGCCAGCGCGCTTGACTATGCAAAGCCCAGTGTGAGCATAGCCATGAAAAATCTGCGTACCAGCGGGCATATTGTCGTTGATGGCGAGGGGCATATCACCATGACCGCCAGCGGGCGGGAAATCGCACAGCGTATGTATGACCGGCACGCGCTTATTTCTGACTGGTTGATTTTTCTGGGCGTGGACAGCGAAACCGCCGTTAATGACGCTTGTAAAATGGAGCATTGCATGAGCGAAAAGAGTTTTTCGGCGATTCGTAAACACATCCAAGAATGGAAACAATACGTATATACCAAAGCTACTTGAAATTTCGGTTTCTCGAATCTTAGAGCCCGTTAAGAAAAACTGTCCTACCGGGGTGCGCGGAATACGCCTTCCGCAATATTCATTCTGGCGAAGATACGACAGTTATTTCTTTACGCACCCTGGAGCATTTTAATTTTACGCTTGCTCGCGGTTGATGCGGCGTCGAATCACCGAACTCGCACTTTTCCCGTGAAAAATCGCGGTTTAGGGAACCTCTGAAAATCCTTATTTTCTAATCGTTAGTCTTATTCTACCGGAGTGCGCAAGAAATTCGGCTTTTTGATCTTGTAGCCTGCGCGCGCACTGCCGGCAATAGGTTTGAGAAACCGAAATTTCAAGCAGTTTCAACATGAAGGGTTGAAAATGCAATCCGCGGTACGGTAAACCGGAGTGCGCGAGAAATTCGACTCTTTGATCTTGTAACCTGTGCGCGCACTGCCGACAATAGGTTAGAGAAACCAAAATTGCAAGTAGCTTCAACATAAAGGATTATATTTTACAGGAAAACGGGCAGCGGTTAGCCCGTTTTTCTGCAAAACTCCAGTTGGGAACAACGTGTTCGAACCCACTCCTTCCGCTTTGGCTTTGGTTTCGCGCCCCCGGGTGCTGATTACCGGCGGGCCGACCGTCGAGGACATCGACCCTGTTCGTTTCATCACCAACCGCTCTACTGGTCGCATGGGCCTGGCCGTAGCGGAAGCGGTTTTACGGGCGGGGGGGACGCCCCTTCTGATTTTGGGGCCGACCCATCTGGCGGTTCCGCCGGAAATCGCCCTGGCGCGGGTGCGTTCGGCGGCGGACATGAACCAGGCGGTTCGCGTCAATCTGGGTTGGGCCGACAGCCTGGTTATGACCGCGGCGGTGGCCGATTACACGCCGGTTGCTCCTTTGGACAGCAAAATGAAGAAGAAGGACGGTGAGCTGTTCCTGCGTCTCAGGCGGACCGTCGACATCTTGGCCGGCATTAAAGACCTTCCCGAGCGGCAGGGCAAGTTCGTGGTCGGCTTTTCCCTTGATACCAGAGTCAATCTTGACGAGGGCAGACGAAAATTGAAGGCCAAGAACCTGGATCTTGTCGTGGTCAACGGTGTTGATTCCTTCGGGTCGGATCGTTCCGCCGCCTGGCTTGTCGCCCTGGACTCGGAGACGGATTGCGGGGTCATGGGAAAAGACACCTTGGCGGAGATGATTCTTTTGCGTATGCTTGCATGGCTTACGGACAAGAGTTCCGAGTTGGGTTTGGAGAAGTGAATGGAACGAGGCAAGAAGATAAGCGCCGCCGGCCCCGACGATCCCGATTCCGTCGGTTGGATAACCCCCCAACGTTTGCGGCTTGCCACGCCGGACCAGCCTTTCCGCCTGGAAATAGGCGCCTCGCTTCCACTCGTGGATGTGGAGTTTGAAACCTATGGCCGGCTTCTTCCTGATTGCTCGAACGCCATTCTGATCACACACGCCCTTTCCGGCGACGCCCACGCCGCGGGCTGGGATCGGAGCGCTGGCGAAAGGACCGTATCCGGAAGATTTCTGCCGAAAAAAGAGGGTTATTTGCCGCCCCGGGGTTATCGACACAAGAAGCCGGGTTGGTGGGATACGATGATCGGACCGGGAAAACCCATTGACACCAAACGGTTTTTTGTGATCTGCGTCAATGTCCTCGGTTCCTGCTATGGCACGACCGGTCCAGCCAGCGTCAACCCTGCCACCAACGCTCCTTATGGGTTGTCTTTTCCGGTGGTGATGGTGGAGGACTGGGTCAGGCTTCAGGCGTTGCTTCTGGATCGGCTGGGAATTGAGCGGCTTTACGCCGTCATCGGCGGTTCCCTCGGTGGTCAGCAGGCGTTGGAATGGGCCCTTCGCTATCCGGAGCGGGTCCAGAAAGCCATCATCCTGGCGGCGAGTCCGAAGCTGTCGGCCCAGGGCGTGGCCTTCAATGCGGTCGCCCGCTACACCATCATGAATGATCCGCATTTCAATTATGGCGACTATTACCAGGGCACGCATCCCGAACACGGCCTGGCCGCCGCCCGGATGCTGGCCCACATCACCTATCTCTCCGAGGAGGGCATGGATTCGAAGTTTGGCCGCCGACTCCAGAACAAGGACAAATTGGATTTTCATTTTGACGTCGAGTTCGAGGTGGAGAGTTATTTGAATTACCAGGGCAAGGTCTTCGTCGAGCGGTTCGACGCCAATTCGTACCTGTACATCATCAAGGCCATGGACTACTACGACGCGGCCGCCCGCTGGGGCGGGGGAGATTTGGTCAAGGCCTGTGAGCGCATCCGGTCGGAAATCCTGGTGGCGAGCTTCTCCTCTGACTGGCTGTACACGCCGGATGGCTGCCAACAATTGGTTCATGCCATTTGCCGCACCGGGAAGACGGTTACCTATGCTGATATCCCGAGCCAATATGGTCACGACGCCTTCCTGGTGGAGACGGAGCGGGTGGGCGCGCTGCTTAGTGGTTCCTTGAAACTTGGAAGCACCGAGGAAAGGGAAAGGCGGGAAAAAAAGGCATGAATCCAGTGCGTATCATGCCCTGTCTAGACATTAAGAACGGCAGGGTCGTCAAGGGCGTAAAGTTTGCGGATCTGCGCGATGCCGCGGATCCCGTGGCGGCGGCAGTGGCTTACGAGAGGGATGGAGCGGATTGTTTGGCCTTTCTCGACATCACGGCGACGGTGGAGATGCGAACCACCGTTTTCGAGATGCTGGCCCAGGTGACGGCGGCGGTAAAATTGCCGGTGACGCTGGGTGGCGGCATCAAGGCCATGGCCGACATCGAGGAGGCTTTTCGCGCCGGGGCGAGCGCCGTGTCGATAGCTTCGGCCGCTTTCCGGCAACCCGGTTTCGTTAAGGAGGCGGCAGAGGCGTTCGGCAGGGAACGGATTGTGGCAGCCATTGATACCGATGCGAGCCCGGAGCTTCCGTCCGGGCGCGAAGTCATAATCGACGGAGGCCGGACGCATACCGGCAGGGATGCGGTGGATTTCGCCGTGGCGATGCGGGATGCCGGGGCGGGAGCTATCCTGGCTACCTCAAAAACCGCTGACGGCTCGCTCTCCGGCTACGATGTCCATGGCCTCCGGCGGCTGGTAGATGCCACCGGTCTTCCCGTTATCGCCTCCGGGGGGGCGGGTCAGCTCAAGCATTTCCTGGTCGCGGCGCGCGAGGGCGGGGCATCGACCCTGCTGGCGGCCTCGGTGTTCCATTTCGGCGTCTTCACCATCCGGCAGGTCAAGGAATACCTTCGGGACAACGGGGTGGAGGTATAATTGCCGTCAACGACTGTAGAATTCGACCAGTAGCTGCTCGTTCACGGGCAGGCGGACATCCTCACGAACCGGCAGACGGATGATCTTGGCGGTGAGGGTTTTGGAATCGACGGCAATCCAGTCGGGGGCGGTGTAGCCGCCCTTCTTTTCCACGACGCCGGCGACGATTTTCCTGACGCCCGAACGCTCGGAGAAGGTGATCGCATCGCCGGTATCGACCAGGTAGCTGGCGACATCGACGCGTCTGCCATTGATCAGAACATTGCCATGGCCGATAAGTTGCCTGGCTTGGGGGCGAGAGGCGGCGAATCCAGCGGAGTAAACCGCATTGTCAAGACGGCGTTCGCAGTTGATAAGGAAAACCTTCGAGGTGTTGCCTTTGGCGCGGCGGGCGAGGTTGAAGAGCCGGCGCATCTGTCCTTCGCGCATGCCGTAGTAGTACATCACTTTCTGCTTTTCGAGAAGACGCCGGCCATATTCCGACTGCTTGCGGCGGAAAGGATCCTGTTCACGTTTCATGAAGGCTTTCTCGATGTTCGAGTTGTCGTATATCAAGAGGCCGAGGCGACGGCAGATTTTGGCCCTGGGTCCGAGATAACGCCCCATAGTTGTGCATCCTCCTAAAGTAATGGCGTTTTTTTTTGTTCGCCCCCTTTTCATCGCGGGGGCGGCGTCAGCATGGGTGGATTATATAAAAAAAACCGGGTGCGCCTTTTCTTCGGAAGGGGTGTACACGGTTTACCGGAAAATCATATAATAATGATTTGATTCGGTCGACGTCAAGTGAAAAAGGATTTCTGAATAAGACTTTCAAAAAAAACGGATTTAGGTAATATTTGATGGGATCTTGGCCGCAACCTTCTGAAAGGTCCGGTCGGGGTAGTGGTAAGTAACGTATGGGAGAGACGGGGTATTCGTGAGAGGGAAAGGCGTTGGTCACGTTTCAGAACAGCCGCCATGGTAAGAAAAACGAGCTGGACGAGTACGACGACGATGCCGAAAGGGCGGAGTTGTGGGCCAAGACCCGCGCCGGGGATCGCGTGGCCTATGAGGAGCTTGTCGACAGTTACCTTCCATTGGTGAAAGTGACCGTTTCCCGCATTGCCATCAACTTGCCCTCTTTCATATCCAGGGAGGACCTGTATTCAGCCGGCTGTGTCGGGCTCGTGTCCGCCATGGAACGGTACGATCCCGGCCGGGACGCCCGCTTTTCTACTTACGCCATCATCCGCATCCGGGGGGCGGTTCTGGACGAACTAAGGTCGCACGATATTCTCGGCCGGGTGGTCAGGGATCGGGTGAACCGCATTGAGAAAATAGAATCGGAGCTGTTGAGCCGGAACGCCGTGGCGTTACCCGAGGAGATCGCGGAAGCGGCCGGTCTCACCATGGATGAATACTGGGATGCCGAGATGGGCGCCCAGGCGGCGAAGCGTGTGAGTTTGTCCGATTCATCCAGCGCCGGCGGCGCCAAACGTTCACTGGAAGACGTTCTCCTCGCCAGTCGGGACGACAGTCCCAGCGGGAGAATGGAGACGGAGGAGGTTCTCGGCCTGGTCATGGAAATGCTGACCGAGAAGGAACGGCAGCTCGTGGTCATGTATTACGAGGAGGAGCTGACGCTCAAGGAAATAGGCGAAATCATGAAAATCACCGAAAGCCGGGTCTGCCAAATCCATGGGGCGATGATCCAGAAGATCCGGAAGCGCCTGGAAAAGATGGGAATTCCCGTGTAGATCACTTGAACTGTTGTGGTTGAAAGTGTATGATTGCCTTAACGGCTCCGCGACTCGAAGCTGTGCGGGATCAATTGAACGAATTGATGAGAGAGGGGGATGAAGACATGGTGGACAATATCAACGGCATGACCGGAATGGGCGGCATGCAGTCGGCCCGCCGGGAGAAAACCGCCTACCGCATGTCAGGGATGGAGGCGCCGGCTTCCACGGATTCGGTCGAGCTGACCTCCGACGTAATGCGCCTCAAGGGTGTGGAGGGGATCCGGATGGACAGGGTCATGAAGGTCAAATCCCAGATCGCCGCCGGTAACTATTTTACTGAGGAAAAACTGTCGTTCTCCCTGGACCGGGCGCTGGATCACCTGGAGAAGAAGATCCTTGACGCGAGATGAATCATTTCCTTTTATACCGGAGTGCGCTAGAAATTCGGCTTTTTGATCTTGTAACCTGCGCGCGCACTGCCGGCAATTAGGGTGCGTAAAGAAATAACTATCGTATCTTAGCCAGAATGAATATTGCGGAAGGCATATTCCGCGCACCCCGGTACGACAGTTTTTTCTTAACGAGCCCCTAGGTTCTAGAAACCGAAATTTCAAGTGGCTTCAGTATAATTTAGAGGAGGCGCAAGGTGCCGAGAATCCTGGGGGTTGACATTCCTAATGATAAGGTCGTCGAGATCGCTCTCACCTATTTGTACGGCGTTGGTCCCGCCACCGCCCGCAAGGTGATGGAAGAAGTTGGCGTCAAGCCTGGGACCAGGGCTAAAAATCTTACCGAAGATGAGTTGGGCCGCATTACCGGCATTCTGGACAAGTCATTTGTGATCGAAGGCCAGTTACGCCGCCAAGTGGCGCAAAATCTGCAGCGTCTTCGCAAGATTGCCTGCTACCGGGGAATCCGCCACGGGCGCGGCTTGCCGGTCCGCGGTCAACGCACCCGCACCAACGCCCGCACCCGCAAGGGCAAGAAGAAGACCGTCGCGGTCAAGAAGTCCGTAAAGGCGCTGCGTTGAGGGTCTGTCACGAAATATTGCTTACATCGGGGCGCGCGATTTCTGGTTGTAGCCGGGTTTTACGTTAAAAAGTTGCACGACTTATTATATGACGCGCCCTTAGGAGAGCGGAATGGCGAAACGGTATCGCAAGAAAAAGATCAAGAAGTCGGTGGCCAAGGGGGTTGCCCATGTCAAGGCCACTTTTAACAATACCATCATCACCATCACCGACATCTACGGCAACGTCCTGGTCTGGGCTTCGGCCGGCACCGCCGGTTTCCAGAACAGCCGCAAATCCACTCCCTTTGCCGCCCAGAAGACGGCCGAGTCGGCCGCGGAAAAGGCGCTGAAGATGGGCATGCGGGAGATGGAAGTGCTGGTCAAGGGTCCGGGCGGCGGGCGCGAGAGCGCCATCCGAGGTCTGCAGGCCGCCGGTGTTGCCATCAAGGCCATAGAGGACGTCACCCCGTTGCCGCACAACGGCTGCCGTCCCAGGAAGCGCCGAAGGGTTTAGCGTTTTGTTGTCTCGGAGGCCTTCGAGGCTGTTTCGTCCCGGCAGGCGTGGATTTTTTTCCGTATTGGACGGTTATCTAGAGGTTCCCTCAACGCCGCATCAACCGTGAGCAAGCGTAAAATTAGAATCCTCTAGAAGAATAGGCTTTTGCGGCGTCCCGCTATGGATGTTTGACGCCGGCCTTTTTTACCCAAGTTTTTCTTTTCGGGGCGAGTAACGAAAAGCGGCAGTGGCCGCGCAGTCGACCCCCGGTAAAGGAGATGCGATATGCGCATACGCTGGAAGAGTTTCGAACTTCCGACGCGCGTGGTAATGGATTCCGACAGCGCCACCGAAATTTACGGCAAATTCACCATTGAGCCGTTCGAGCGCGGTTTCGGCGTCACCATCGGTAATTCGCTTCGCCGGGTGCTTCTGAGTTCCCTCGAGGGGGTGGCGCCCGTTTCGCTCAGGCTGGAAGGGGCCATGCATGAGTTTGCCGCCATGCCCGGCATCGTTGAAGATGTCATTGACATAGCTCTGAACGTCAAGGAAATGCTCATTGCTTACGAAGGAGATGATCCCGAGACGCTTCGCATCGAAAAGGTTGGTCCCGGTCCGGTTACCGCCGGCGATTTCACCCCCCCCATCGGCGTGGAAATCGTCAATAGGAACCTGCATATCGCCACTATCGATGGCGCCAATACCGTGTTCAAGGCCGAGGTCGAATTCCGAAAAGGCCGCGGTTATGTCCGGTCCGAAGATTTGCCTTGGAAGCCACAGGAGGTTATCGGGATTATTCCCCTGGACGCCTCGTTTTCGCCGGTGCGGCGTTCGCGTTGGCGGGTGGTGGAGACCCGTGTTTCCAAGGTCACCGATTATGACCGTTTGATTATCGAAATTTGGACCGATGGAACCATCAGGCCCGAACAGGCTCTGATCGAGGCCGCGACCATTCTCAGAAAGCATCTCAACCCGTTCGTCAAGTACTATGAACTGGGGAGCGATTCAACCGACAGCGCCGTCGTCGTCGAGGAGCGTCCCGAGGCGGAGAAGGAATTGGTCGACAAGTCCTTCCTGGTGGAGAAGCTGACCCAGCCGGTGTCGGTCCTTGAACCTTCGGTCCGGGCCGCCAACTGCCTGGCGGCTGAAGGCATTAAGACCATTCGGGATTTGGTTTCCAGGAACGAGCAGGATATGCTTCAGGTCAGGAATTTCGGCAAGACCAGTCTCAAGGAAATCAAGCAGAAGTTGATAGAACAGGGCTTGTCTTTCGGTATGGAACTCGATAAATAAAGGAACGGGATTTTCTCATGAGACACTTGAAGCGCGGACGCAGACTCGGCCGTAGCTCCAGCCACCGCAAAGCCATGTTCCGCAACCTGGTGGCTGGCCTTTTCCGCCACGGAAAAATCATCACCACCCCCGCCAAGGCCAAGGAGGCGAGGCCTTTCGCCGAACGCTTGATTACCATGGCTAAACGCGGTCCCGAAGACTTGGCCGCCCGCCGCCGCGCCATTCGATTGCTGCACGATCCAGCCTTGGTGCGTTCCTTGTTCGAGGATTTGGGTGTCCGTTACCAGGAACGCGACGGTGGTTATACCCGCATTTTGCATCTTGCGAAAACCCGGGTCGGCGACGGCGCCCGTCAAGTCTTGTTCGAGTTGGTAGAGGGTGGTCCCCCCGCCGTCAAGAACAGGTTCGTAAAGCCGAAAGCCGCCGTGGTTGCCGAGGTGAATCCGTCCGAAACCAAGCCCAAGACCGAGGCGGAATCGACCGAACCCCAGCCCGAATCCGAAGCGGCAGCCGAGGCCGAAAAGACCGAGGCGGAACCGACCGAACCCCAGTCCGAATCCGAAGCGGCAGCCGAAGCCGAAAAGACCGAAGTGAAGCCGGCGGAGTGAAGTCAAAAAATAGTCCGAATATGGCCGTCCATTGTTAAGCGCATTTTTTTCCGCCGCTCTACAGCGCATCCTCGCGCGGGCCGGCAATCCCAAAAACATCATTGCCGCCCTTTCCGGCGGCAGAGATTCGGTTGTTCTTCTGCATTTACTGGTGAATTCGCGCGAGCGGTTTCCTTCGGGAACCCGCCTGGTCGCCGCGCATTTGAACCACGCGCTCCGGGGAGAAGACGCCGAACTGGATCAAGAATTCTGCCGCGGTCTGGCCGCTTCGCACAAAGTGGAATTCGCCCTGCGGCGGGCCGACGCGGCCAAAACCGCCCGGGATGAACGCTTGAACATCGAGGAGGCGGGGCGGATTCTTCGTCAGCGTTTCTTCCTCGATCTTGCCGAGGTTGGCGGCGGCGCTGTCGTTCTCACCGGCCACCATGCCGACGATCAAGCTGAAACCGTACTCTTGCATCTTCGCCGGGGCGCGCATCGCCGCGGCTTGGCCGGAATGCGCGAATTCGTGGAAATTCCGGTGGCGCCCGGCCGAAAAATCGGCATTGGCAGGCCGCTCCTGGCGGTGGGGCGGGAGGAGCTTTGCGCATACGCCGTCAGGCGCCGCCTGGTATGGCGTGAAGACGCGACCAATTCGGACGTTTCCTTTTACCGGAACCGCATCCGCCAGCGTATTCTCCCGATGCTGG
>Ga0099364_10009648_pt1 | contig 13379 bp, 7 predicted proteins | sample TergutTh196P3_FD_73070 | JGI IMG/M metagenome (GOLD analysis project Ga0099364, IMG submission 73070) | Microcerotermes parvus P3 segment gut microbial communities from Pointe-Noire, Republic of the Congo - Th196 P3 | ecosystem: Host-associated > Arthropoda: Insects > Digestive system > Gut ...
AACATTTTTTCCTGCAAGCCTTTTTTGGTTACTTTTTTGGGCTCAAAAAAGTAATAAAAATAAATCCTGCAAAGAGTTTTTTTGAATACTTTTTTTGCTCTCAAAAAAAGTATTGAGAATAAAATTAAAAAAAATTCGTATCTTTGCAAAAAAATTTGGTATGTCCATTTTATCTCAACTCGAACGTCGTGTGCTTATCTTAGATGGTGCGATGGGCACAATGATTCAAACATACAAACTTTCCGAACATGATTATCGTGGCGAACGGTTTACGAATATCGCCGCCGATTTGAAAGGTTGCAATGATTTGCTGGTTTTGACCAAACCTGAAATCATTGCTGAAATTCACGAACAGTATTTGAAAGCAGGTGCAGATATCATCGAAACCTGTACATTTAACGCCACTTCTGTGAGTTTGGCAGATTATGATTTGCAACATTCGGCTTACGAAATAAATGTTGAAGCTGCAAAATTAGCCCGAAAATGTGCGGCTAAATTCACCGCAAAAAATCCTGAAAAACCCAGATTTGTTGCGGGTTCTATCGGTCCGACCAATCGTTCACTTTCGCTTTCTCCCCAAGTGGAAGATCCCGGATTTCGTGCCATCACGTTTGATGAAATGGCTGATGCTTATGCCGAACAGGTCGAAGGACTGATGATTGGCGGTGTTGACGTTCTTTTAGTTGAAACGGTGTTTGATACGTTGAACGCAAAAGCAGCATTATTCGCCATTCAAAACACGTTTGAAAAACTCGGGAAAACCTTGCCTGTCATGGTTTCCGTAACGTTGGAAAAAAGCGGTCGGAATCTTTCCGGACAAACCATTCCGGCATTTTTGGAATCGTTATCGCATATTCCATTGTTGAGTATCGGGTTGAATTGCTCGTTTGGTGCGAAACAGATTTTTCCCTATTTACAAGAATTGAGTCAAATTTCGCCGTTTTACACGTCAGTTTATCCCAATGCGGGTATGCCGAATCAATTGGGCGAATATGATGAAACGCCCGAAACTATGGCGATTCACGTAGATGCGATTTTGAAAAATCAATTGGTGAATATCATTGGCGGTTGTTGTGGAACATCTCCCGAACATATTGCCAAATATACGGAAATTATTGCAAAATACGAACCGAGAAAACTTACAAACCATCAATTTTCGCATCCAACAATCTTAACGGGATTAGAGCCTTTGGTGATTTCCAAAGAAACCAATTTCGTCAACATCGGCGAACAAACCAATGTTGCCGGGTCGAGAAAATTTGCCCGATTAATCGCCGAAAAAAATTACGACGAAGCGTTGCATATTGCTCGCACGCAAATCAACAATGGTGCACAAATCCTTGATGTGTGTATGGACGATGCGTTGTTAGATGCCCAACACGAAATGCAAACATTTTTGAATTTGTTGGCATCGGAAACCGATATTGCACGTGTACCAATGATGATTGACAGTTCGAAATTCGAGGTCTTGGAGGCGGGTTTGAAATGTGTTCAAGGAAAGTCCATTGTCAATTCTATTTCGCTGAAAGAAGGTGAGGAGATTTTTTTGCAACGTGCCAAAACCATACGAAAATTGGGCGGTGCAGCGGTTGTGATGTTGTTCGACGAACAAGGTCAAGCGGTGAATTACGACCATAAAATTCAAATTGCCGAACGAGCTTATAGCCTTTTGAAAACGATTGATTTTCCTCCGAAAGATCTGGTTTTTGACTTGAATGTTTTGTCGATTGGCACCGGTATTTCCGAGCACGATAATTACGGTGTGAATTTTATTGAGGCTTGTCGTTGGATCAAAACTCATATTCCGAAAGTCAAGGTTAGCGGGGGAATCAGCAATTTGTCGTTTGCATTTCGAGGCAACGAGGCGTTGCGTTCGGCGATTCATTCGGTGTTTTTGTATCACGCCATTCAAGCGGGATTAGACATGGCAATTGTCAACGCCGGAAAAATTCAGCCTTACGAAACTATTCCCAACGATTTGCGTGAGGCGGTTGAGGACTTGGTTCTGAATCGCAGGTCTGATGCGACAGACAGGCTGTTGACTTTCGCTGAAAATCTAAAAAATCAACAAACCACAACCGTTCAAATCGAACAGGAATGGCGAAAAAATTCTCCGATCGAACGTGTGCAATATGCATTGAAAAACGGTATTTCCGATTTCATCGAAGACGATATGCAAGAGGTTTTAGAACGTAAAGACGCACACTTTACCAATCCGGTTGAAATCATCGAAGGTCCTTTAATGACGGCGATGAGCGAAGTTGGTCAAGCGTTCGGCGAAGGGAAATTGTTTTTACCGCAAATCGTAAAATCGGCACGTGTGATGAAAAAAGCGGTGGCTGTTTTGACGCCGTATATGGATAACCAAAAAATCCATATCGACAACGAACGTGAAAAATCAAAAAGCAAAATTTTATTGGCAACGGTCAAAGGCGATGTTCACGATATTGGGAAAAATATCGCCGGAGTTGTGTTGGCTTGCAACGGCTACGAAATTATTGATTTGGGCGTGATGATTCCTTGCGAAAACATTGTGAATGCTGCCATAGAACACCGTGTAGATTTGATTGGTTTGAGCGGTTTGATTACCCCTTCGCTCGATGAAATGGCGACGGTAGCGAAAGCCCTGCAAAATGCGACTGAACAACCCATACCCTTGATTGTCGGCGGGGCATCTACGAGCGAATTACATACTGCTGTTTATCTGAATCCCCTTTACGAAGGTGGCGTGTATCACACCAAAGACGCATCACACGGTGTGCAAATTGTTCGCGAATTGTTGTCCGAAAATTCTAAAACATCTTTTGTCGAACAAACTCAAAAACGCTACGAAAATCTAAAAAAAACGTACGAAAACAAACAAATTTCGACGCAAAAAAATTCGACAAACAAGCCAATCCATATCGATTGGAATCTTGTAGAGATGCGGAATCCCCCGTCTTTACTGCAAAATTTTCCGTTGGAACATTTAATTCCTTACATCGATTGGCGATACTTTTACCATGCTTGGGATTTGAAAAACGATGCCGACGAAAAACAAAAACTGTACGATGATGCGTTAGTTTTGTTGAAAAAAATCGTTAGTGAAAAATTATTGACCGCAAACGCTGCTTACGGTATTTTTGCATATAAAAACAAACCCATTTGTGTGTTTGCTTGCACGGCAGGACTTGGTGCCGACGAGTTGGCACAAACATTCGAAAACGAGGGCGACAGTTATTCCGCACTTTTGGTAAAAACGCTGGCAGACCGCTTGGCAGAAGCCTTTGCCGAGTATTTGAATCGCGAAAAATTTCAAGGCAATCGCATTGCGGTGGGCTATCCCTCCTACCCTGATCATTCGCAAAAAAAACCAATTTTTGATTTGATTTCAGCAGAAAAAAACACCGGAATTCATTTGACGGAAACGTTTATGATGACGCCCGGAGCGAGTGTTTGCGGACTAATTTTGTAGAAACAACACAATTTACATATTGCGTTTTTTGTAAAGATACTTTGAAATTTCGTCTTGCGAACGCCATTTTTTTTCTGATGATGATTGCACGTAAGTGTTGATTTTCTTTGGATTTATCCAACGTGCGTGCGTATTGTCCTTGAACTGCATTTCCAAAACATCTTCCAGTTCTTGTTTGACATCGGCATCTAAAATCGGCACCACCACTTCAATTCGCTTGTCTATTTTTTTCTTCACAAAATCTGTTGAACCGATGAAATACTTTGAGTTTCCGGCGTTGCAAAAACCAAATACACGAGCGTGTTCCAAAAAACGATCCACTACCGAACGAGCCATGATATTGCCTTTACATTCTTTCAAATCCGGATTCAGCATACAAATTCCACGAATGAGCAGTCGAATTTTCACACCGGAATTGGCGGCTTCATACAATTTGTCGATGGTTTTTTTATCGGCAAGACTATTCGCTTTCATCGTAATCCATGCGGGTTTCCCGAGTTTGGCTTGTGCAATTTCAACGTTGATGAGTTCAATCATTTTTTCACGAAGATTAATCGGTGCAACCAACAAGGTTTCAAATTTCGGAAATGCCAAGCGATTTTCAATCATCTCAAACACCATATTCACTTCATCTGTAATTTTCGGATTTGCAGTAAACAACAATTTATCGGTGTAAACCAACGCTGTTTCTTCGTTCGGGTTTCCCGTACCAACTACGGCATAACGATATTTTTTGCCGTTTTCATTCGTGGTTACCAACATGATTTTTGCATGCACTTTGTAGTCGGGCAAAACGCTCATCACTTTTACGCCTTCGTTTTGCAAACGTTCGACCCAATACAAATTATTTTCTTCATCAAACTGTGCTTTGACTTCCACATAAACCGAAACTTTTTTTCCGTTGCGAGCCGCATTAATCAAGGCATTCAGAATAGCCGAATCTTCTGCCACCCGATAAATCGTCATCTTGATGGATTGCACGTCGGGGTCGATTGAAGCCTCTCGCAAAAAATCGATCGTCATGCGAAACGATTGATACGGAAAATGCAACATATAATCTTTTTGCTTGATAGATTTTATGGTGTTGATGTGAACAGATTTGGGGTTCAAATCTATGGGTTGGTAAGGTTTGTAGACCAATTGCCCCTGTCCGATTTTTTGCGGAAAATTCAAAAAATCCTTGCTATTGTGATAGCGAGAGCCTGCATCAATATCGGTTTTTTTTCCGATTTTCAAGGCTTTCAAAAGATGTTCGAGCATTTTTTTCGGCATATCTCGATCGTACAGAAACCTGATTAAATCTGACTTTCGACGCAGTCGGATCATTTCTTTGATTAATTCAATCGTATCGCCCGATGCATGGGATTCAACTTCTGCATTGCGTGTAATTTTGAACGTATACGCCTCATAAATATCGTAACCAAACGGCAGAAAAATATCCGCAAACCCCAGTCGTATCACATCGTCCAGCATGATTACAAAATCTTTTCCCTGCAATGTCGGTAAGACTAAAAATCGAGAAATTTTATTGGTGGGCAGTTCTAAAATGGCGTATTGATTTTTTTTGTTTTTCGATGATGAAAGTTTCACAAACAAATAAATCGAATGTTCGTTCAATGCCTTGTGATTAGGCACTTTATCGAGCAAGAGCGGAAACAAATGCGAGCGAACCTTACTTCGAAAATAATTTTCTACAAATAATTTTTGTTCGTCGTTAACTTGTTTTTCGTTGATTAAAAAGATATTGTTTTGTCGTAATTCTTCACGTAAATCTTTGAATACAGCATCGAATTCCTTACGAAGTTTCATGGCTTTCAATCCCACGTTTTTCAAGGTTTTTTGAGGGTTGTAACCAAATTCCGACAAATAGTATTCGTCGTCGGTATGATGAACCAATGACCCGACCTGAGTTCGAAAAAAATCATCTTGATTATTCGAAAAGATTCCCATAAATCGAATGCGTTCAATCAATGGAACGGTGGGGTCTTTAGCCTCTTGCAACACACGTTCGTTGAATTGCAACCAGCTGATTTCTCTATCTGTATATTTTGACGCCGGCATAACCGATTTCGCCACCAAGCGGTGGATTAAGTTTTTGTATTTCGAGTTCTACGTTTGAGGTTTGCGGAAAGGTTTGTAAGACTGCATTGGCGATGCGATGAGCCACGTGTTCCAACAAGTTGGACGGCATTTGCATTTCGGTTTTCACGACTTGATAAACGTCCGAATAACTTACCGTATCGGAGATATCGTCGGAAACCTCTGCTTTTCCGGTGTCGACATCAAACGCAAGATTCACATTGAAACTTGTTCCCACCACACGTTCTGTTTCGAAACACCCGTGATGGGCAAAAAATTTCATATTATTTAAGGAGATTCTCGTCATATCAAAAGCATGTCTCGACAGAGTTATCCTGAGCGGAGCCACGAGGCTCGACATGGCGAGACGGGTTCAAAATTTATTTATGTTCCTTAACGGAAATCATCGGGATATTGTTGTAGAACGTTTGCAGCAACAGCAACATTTCCCGCAATGCTGCACGAAACGTGTCGCGATACAATGCTTCGTTTTTTTCGCCGATGGTGTTGTTCATAACCAAATACCGATCTTCTTCTTTGACGTACTGAAACACGAAATAGTACGTTGGTTCGTGTTGAATGACATACGATTTTTCCTGTTCCAAAATACTCAGAAATATAACCAATGCTTTATTGATGTCTGCCTCTAAAACCGTTGGTTTTGCGGACATAATTCTGAACATATTCTCAAAGTTGGAATATGAAAACGTGCCGACATGTCTGTTAAAGTTTGATGATTCAACAATGGTCAAGTCCAAAAAGGTACTTTGAGAGAATGCTGAACTGCTCACAAACAGAGACACGCAGAAAACGAGTATGAGTTTAATACGATTCATGGCACAAAGGTACGAAAAAAAAACAGAAAAAACAAGTTTTTTCTGTTTTTTTTATTTAGGGTGTCCATTCGGCGAAAGATGAGTTGGTTTCATACATTCGCAATTTCACCAATGAAACGTTCGGAGGCAGAGCAGAATCAATACGTTTGGCGAAGTCGACCAAGAGATTTTCGTTGGTTGGTTGATAGTCGACAAACTTAATGTTTCCGAACATTTGCAAGGTTGCGACCTGTTGTGGTTTCACTTCCGAATTCAAGATCAGAGCGTGGTCGAAATCATTCAAAACCGTTGTTTGCACGATTTGTTTCAAATCGCCGAAATCTATAATCATGCCGCATTTCGGGTGATTTTTATCGGTCATAACTTCGCCTGTTACGGTAACTTCCAATCGGTAGGAATGTCCGTGAATATTCGCACAAGCACCGTCGTAGCAGTGCAAAGCGTGTGCCATTTCGTAATGAAATATCTTGGTAATTGTGATCATTCTTCTGTTGTGTTATTGTATTGTGTATAGTGTCGCCATTTCTCTAAAACCCCTGCAAAATCGGGAGGAAGCTCGGAATCGAATTGCACGTATTTTTGGGTTGTCGGGTGAATAAATCCGATGGTTTTGGCGTGGAGTGCTTGGCGAGGTATGATGTCGAAACAATTTTGGACAAATTGTTTGTATTTCGAATAAATTGTGCCTTTCAGAATTTGATCTCCGCCATAGGTTTCATCGTTGAACAGCGGGTGTTTGACGTATTTCATGTGTGCTCGGATTTGGTGTGTTCTGCCGGTTTCCAATTGGCATTCTACGAGGGTTACATAGCCAAAGCGTTCGAGGACTTTGTAATGCGTAACGGCGTGTTTGCCGTAATCTCCGTCGGGGAAAACCGCCATGATTTTTCGGTCTTTTAGACTTCTGCCGATATGTCCTGTGATGGTGCCTTCATTTTCCGAAAAATCTCCCCAGACTAAGGCTTGATATTTTCGTTCGGTTGTATGGTCGTAGAATTGTTTCCCTAAAAACGTTTGTGCTTCTTCGGTTTTGGCGATTAGAACCAGTCCGCTTGTATTTTTATCGATTCTGTGGATTAAATACGGGTTTGAATTGAGATAAAATGCCAGGGCGTTGACGAGGGTTCCGCACCAATTTCCGAAACCCGGGTGCACCACCATTCCGGGCGGTTTGTTGACGATCAGAATGGCGTCATCTTCGTAGACGATATCGATCGGGATATCTTCGGGAACGACGTCCTGTTCGTTTGGCGGATGTGCCCATACCACGCTAATGACATCGTCGGGTTTGATTTTGTAGTTGGATTTAATCAATGCATTGTTAACCAAAATCGTTCCGGTATGGATTGCATTTTGGATTTTGTTTCGGATTGCATTTTTGAGATGTATCGTCAAAAATTTATCGATACGCAACGGCGATTGTCCTTTATCGACAACGATTCTGTGGTGTTCGAACAATTCCTGTTCTTCGTCATGCAGGTCTATGTCGGTTTCTTCTTCTTTCATTTTGCAAAGATACGAAATTTTCCCCACATAAAAAAGTTTTGTTCACTATACAGATAATTGCCCGCATTATATTTTGACTGTCAGGCAATTGTTGTTTTTTTTTGTTTAACTATTGCCCGCAAATTGCCCGCAAATTGCCCGCAAATTGCCCGCAAACTATTCAAATAATTGGTAGGTAATATTTTTTGAAATTCCAATTTGTTTCAATAGTTGATTATTTACCATTTCTCGCAAATCATTTGTTGCAGTTCGTTTGGAAACGTTTGTTAATTCTTGATAAACTCTGCTACTAATACTTCCATTTTCTTGAATGTAATCAACTGCTTTTTGCTGACGTGGAGAAAGTTCATTGTTAGATGGTTTCGCCGAAGAGTCAGTATTCACTGATATTTTGAGAGATGTACTTCTTCCTTTGACAAACTTTAGATTTCGCAAATAATCAATTTCGACTTCGGTTAACGGTAATCCTTTTTGAACTCTATCAAGCAGCACAACATCATCAAGTGAAAGCTGCGGATTCTGCGTCAACACTCGAACAAAATCCATATCTAAAATCTTTCCGGTAATTGTAACTTTCACCCTGTCGGGTGTAAATTCATAATCCGGCAGAGGAAAAAATCGCTCTCTCTGTTTCTCAAACATCTTGATAATTCCACTTCCGATGGTATCTACCAAATTCAAATTTAACATCGCCATTGAGAGAAATTTATTTCTGTAATGTTCAGCAGGAGCATTGTTATCAATCACATTTTTCACAGATCCGGGAATGAAACTCCCCAAATTCGAGAAAACAAGATGGTCGTCTTCAAACTCTACTACATTGATTCTACCGCCTTCCATATAGTCTTGATGAGCTATTGCGTTGTTCAATGGCTCTCGAATAACAAAGGGATCATAACGTAAGACTTCTCTTGGAAACAGCGTCCCATCGGGCATGTAACGATATTTCAAATTTCTTATTTTATCGAAAACTTTGTCTATTGCTAAAATAAATGGGATGCAAAAAATCTCGTAATCCTTGTCTTTATTGTCAACCGTTCTCAAAATCCATCTAATCTTTGCATCAGCAGTAACAAGGAGATGCTCGGATTCATCTTTTCCTAAAAGCAAAATTGCAGTATTTGTGATTTTTCCGTTGAGGGTTATTTTTGCTTTGTTGAGAAAAGTTATATCGTCCCAAGTGTTTACTTCATTAGCCAAAGCCGGATATTTTTCTTTGTAGTTTTCTCTTGCTTTTGAAATTGCCTCCGGGTCTAAATCGTCTATTGTGGCATCGGCTACGATTTTTGCACTCCAATCTTCGTGCACCGTGTAGATTTTTCGCATAAGTTGGGGAAACTTTTGCATATCGGTCTTATTGCTGCCAATGCGAATATAGGGTTTGTTTTGAAATGTAGTTGGCTCTCCTTGTGCGGCGGGAATTCGCAATAATACGATGTGCTTTTGTTGGTAGTCAAACTCGAAAATTTCAAAATTGATTTTGGGTGAAATATATAGTCGCAAAAAAAGTTCTAAGTCTTGATTGCCGCCGTGTTTGGCATGAATGAAAGTAAAATTTGTTCCAACAATTTCGTGTGTTTTGTCTTTTACTCCCCAAGCGAGATAGCCAAACGGCTTGTATGCGATGGTAGCACCGTTGCTCATTGCGGAGATGTACTCGCCAAGTTGTTCGTCTGAAACGCCGAATTTTTTGGTCTTAAATTCGATCCATTCGGTTTCGGCAGGAAACGAACGTAATTCGTCTAAAAGTTTTATCAGTTCTTGCGTGGTCATAATGAAAGTGCAAAGATACGAAAAAAAAACGAAATGCAAGCATTTCGTTTTTTTTCACTAATTTCTTGGTTATTTGTTAACAACGATTTTTTCGATGGCGATGTTGCGTTTGCCTTTGGAAATGGTTTCTAATCGAAGGATATAGACGCCACTTGGAATATCATCGGCACTCATGCCTTGACGGAAAATACCTACATCTTGGTGCTCAGCATTGATGATGGTTTTCACTTCTACTCCCAAAAGGTTGAGCAGTTTCAAGGTTACGATGGATTCTTCAACCAAAGAGTAAGTTACATCTGCACGATCCGACATTGGATTCGGAATCACGTTGATGATTTTCGAGGTTTGAACTTCCGCACCGTTAACCGTGATGGTTCCTTCGACAGCGTTGCTTGTGGTATCGTAGATTTCTTCGTCGTCGATGATGGAATCCAGTACAGTGATTGCCAATGTATTATCGACAACGATAATCGGCAGTGCAACTTCGAATTGTTCGGTAACATTGCGTTGGTTTCCGTCGTACGCACCATAGCCTACCGGCGTGAAGGTGATCTTATCCGGAATTTGTCTCATCACTCTGGCACTTGGACGGTTCACTTTCATCACCAAGTTGGCAATTACATCGCCTTTTTTGAATTCGATTGGTTTCGAACTGTTGGTAATCCAGCTAAAGAACACATCATTTCCGAGGATATTTTGAGCCAAACGCATATCGGTTCTTCCGCCCGGCGTTACGTTCAGGATTTCCACATCTGACGGCATATTCAACCAAAGTTGCATTGCACCCAATTCGCCGTCTTGTTTTGCCAACACCGGATAGTTGATGAATTGGTCTCTGCTGTTGACGAATATGGTGTCGAACAAGTCGAATGTCGGATTTTTCGGTGCTGCTGACGATGATGATTTTGCTTTGCTCATTACATCTTCTGCGTGTCCGCCTATTGGATAGTAGCTCAAGTCGGCGTCACCCATCATCACGGCATACATGTGGTGTTCGGTGATATGTGCGGTTAGATCAATGGTGTCGAGGCTGAATTTCCAATCGTCTACCGGAGCCAATGCACCCGTACCATCCAACAATTCGCTAAAGAAACTTCCTGTTGAGTAGTCGACTCCGCCTCCGAGCGGCACATTGCGTGGGAATTGGAAGTTACGTACGGTAGCATTCATAATTTGCTGAACGTCGTTGGCGTTGATACCGAAGTAGTGTACCGGCAAGATTGTATTTTCGTCGACGTTAGATGCGAGATACATCATGGTTTTCTTAGTCCACATCGGATTTTGCTCTTCGACGTATGGCATCGACGGACGGTCGACTATCCAGCGGTTGAGTAGAGCCGCATCGTTGGCGGTTACACCACCGTCGGCGTTGAGAACGATGTATTTTTCAGGAGCGGTTCCGACCAACACATATTGATCCGGAGGATATGCTCCTTCGAAATTGAAGTATCCATCAGACTGCGACACGGTTGTTGCCACCACAGATTGCGTACTGATTCTGAGCAAATCGATTTTGACACCACCTACCGGACGGTGCGGATAGTACCATACACCTTTTTCGTCTTGGATTCGTCCGAGATCGTCTTGTACGGCGATGATGGTTGGCATCCAGAAACTATCGTAGCTGACATATCCTTCGATTCTGAATCCGTTCATAATGCGGATCGCAACGGTATCTCTGGTGGTACAGAGCATATCGTAGTTTTCTAATTCGAACAGATGTTGTGATACGAGCATCATATCGACTGTATCGCCACGGAATGCTTCCGGATTTCGGTCGATCGGTGTGGTATCTCCGACGAATGGGGTATTAGGTCTGAATCCGTTGGCAGTGTGTGCCGATGAACCGAGTACGAGATCGTTCGGGTTAGAATTGAAATAACTTCCGGATAGATCGACCCACCATTGTGTTACATTTTGATCGGGGTCTAAGCCCTGAGCAAACAAGTGCAACGTATCGCCTTGCGAGATGAAGGTATCTCTGGTGAATTCACGTGGTATGTTGAGACGAACCACTTGGAACGTATCTCTGAGCGTGCGTCCGCTTTCGGTTTCAAGTTCCATCACAATGTTCATGGTATCCAATACCGGACAGAGTTTTTGCGGATAGTCGTTTCCGATTAGGTAATGCGTATCGATTTTGATTACGATACTATCTTCGATATAGTTAATGATGGTATCTCCGGAGATTTTCATGGTATCGCATACCATCACATCCGGACAATCTTTCCAGCATTTGTAGCTCCAAATACTGTCGACGCGGTACGATACGGAATCGCGACATTCGTAGATGATTTCGCCGAAACCGAGGTCGAACACATCCACCACAGTGTGTGTAAATTTCACTGAATCTACGATATAGATGCTATCGCATACTAAGAAGTTTGCATCTTTATCTTCGACACCTTCGCAGGTTACGTTCGCTAAGAAGTCGCCGATTGGACCCACAGGCTCGCAATGTCTGCCTCTGACTTCGCTGATGATTTCCGTAACAAATTCTTCAATTGCAGGAATCCAGAGTTCGATGCGTGTATAGATGATGGTATCTCTACAATTTGTTTGGCTGTAGTACATCAAGTTTGGATATGGGATATCGAAACTTGGGTCGTTCACACGTTCTGCGGTTGTCCAATCTCCGTCAGACGGTAGTGTTATGGATTTCACAGCGATTGGTTGTGCTGCAGCGGAGTATTGATCCGGTATGTAGACCGGAGGCATTTGCGTTGTTTTGCAATTGGATACAATCACATCGCGGGTGTATACCACTTCCGGATTCCAGCTACGAACGAGGTCTCTGGTTCTTGATGGTGGTGTGCGTGTTGCACGGATATTGTCACCTGCGATCAAGATGATGCTATCGCATTCGTAATCCCAGCTGCACGATGAGTCGATGGTGTAGTAGTTTCCGAGGAATTGTTCTTGGATTTGGAATATATCACCTGCAGATTCATCGCCATAGAATACATCTACATATTCGTACATCAGCATTGCATTGGTATGCGGTATGGGGTCTCTTTGTAGCACTCTGCGGCAAGGCATAGTCTCTTGTGTTGGTGTTGGTGCCGATTGTTGCGGTCCTGCGATAATAGATTTTGAGCCGCCGGAGCAGTTGCCAGCCTCTACAGCATCCAAGGTACGATAACTCAAGGTAATGTCTGCTGCTGAACCACTCGCCCATGAAGTGAAGTTACCACTTTCGCCAGGGAAGGTGAACAAGTCGCCTACAATCACTACTAATGAATCACATTCTGCATTTACATCAGGATGACATACTGAATCGCGTTTGGTAAGCAGGTTCAAACGACTATATTCTGACTCTAACATTTGATAGGTACTGCCACGTACAAATGCACTCGGTGGTCCTACAAACCAACCTCGTTGTGTAGAGTTAACTAAGCCGGTGCCAGGGAAAATATCCAACATACCACTTTGTGCAATTAAACTGTCGGTTTTCAACCATTTACACTCTGCAACAGGTGGAGTTACAGGAGGCGTAGTTCCGCCACCACAGTTACCCGCATCTACTGCATCTAAGGTACGATAACTCAAGGTAATGTCGGCTGCTGAACCACTTGCCCATGAAGTGAAGTTACCACTTTCGCCTGGGAAGGTGAACAAGTCGCCTACAATCACTACTAATGAATCACATTCTGCATTTACATCAGGATGACATACTGAATCGCGTTTGGTAAGCAGGTTCAAACGACTATATTCTGACTCTAACATTTGAT
>Ga0099364_10009649_pt1 | contig 13378 bp, 9 predicted proteins | sample TergutTh196P3_FD_73070 | JGI IMG/M metagenome (GOLD analysis project Ga0099364, IMG submission 73070) | Microcerotermes parvus P3 segment gut microbial communities from Pointe-Noire, Republic of the Congo - Th196 P3 | ecosystem: Host-associated > Arthropoda: Insects > Digestive system > Gut ...
ATTTCGCATACGTGTACTACGTAAAAAAGGCAGACGTGTTTGGATATTTTTGGACGAAAAACTCGATTTTTCCAAAAATTCTAACAAAAGGAAAAACGTGTCGACGGACTGGCAGTCGGACTGGGGTCCACCGCAGATTACTTGACGTTCTCCGCCCGTCCGGTACAATGGTATCCCGCGTCCATTTTCCCCTGTTGTTTGCTTCCCATGAAGAAAAACGTCGTCGTCGCCCAGAGCGGCGGTCCTACTTGCGTCATCAACAGTTCGCTCCGCGGCGTGATCGAAGCCGCAAGGGAATTCGACAACGTCGGCACCGTCTACGGCGGATGCCACGGAATCGAAGGCGTGCTCAAAGAGGAACTCATCAACCTCACCGACCAACCGGAAGAAGAAATCGCCCTGCTACGATACACGCCCGTCGCCGGCTCCATCGGAACATGCCGATACAAACTCAAATCGCACCAAAAGGAAGACTTCGAGCGGGTCATCGACGTGCTCAAAGCCCATAACATCGGATACTTCCTCTACAACGGCGGAAATGATTCCATGGATACCGCCCATAAAATTGCGGAACTGGCAAACCAGCGTGGTCTCGATCTCGTTGCCGTCGGGATTCCGAAAACGATTGACAACGATGTCGGCGATGCAGAATTCAAACTGGTCGATCACACCCCCGGCTACGGTTCGACCGCCAAGTATTGGCTTCATACCGTTCAATATGCCAACGAGGAAAACAAAGGTTCCAGCCCTGCCGATCCGGTGTTGGTGTTGCAAGCGATGGGACGCAAGATCGGTTTCATTCCGGCGGCGGCGAGACTTGCCGATCCCAAACGGGAAATGCCGCTGTTGATTTATCTCGCCGAAAGTTCATGCTCGCTGGACGAGTTGACCGAACAGGTTCGTGCCAAAGTCAAAGAGGCGGGACGTTGCATCGTGGTTATCAGCGAAGGTTTTAACGTCGGCGATGTCGGTGCGGTCAAAGACGCTTTCGGACATACGAGTTTCAGTGCGAGTCAGACTACCGTTGCGCAGATCGTCGTGAATTACTTAAATCAAAAGGGTTTGCCTGCCAAGGGGGCGGCGCGCGGAAATGTACCGGGCACAGATCAGCGGCACTCCATTGGTTATGCTTCGCCGGTCGATTTGGACGAGGCGTATAAACTGGGGCAAAAGGCAATGGAACTGGCGGCGACGGAACATGGGGGCTTCATGTCCACGATTCTACGCGAGCCGGGATTGATTTACAATGTGCGTTATGACAAGGTGCCGCTGGAGTTAGTGGCGAACAGTGAGCGGACGTTTCCTGCTTCATGGATTTTGCCGGGCGGGTGCGATGTCTCGGACGATTTCCTCCGTTATGCCAAGCCGCTGATTGGAGAAGATATGCTTTCGCTCCCGATGATTGGCGGTCGGCATCGGCTCACGCGGTTTGAACCGATCTATGCCGAAAAGAAACTGCCGAAGTACGTTCCCGAAGCGGATAGGAAGTAGCCACCACAAGGCTTCCGCCGGAAAGTGATATACCGCAAACAGATGCCGATGTTATTTTCTCTTTGTGTCCCTTGTGCACTTTGTGGTTGATTCTTTTTAACCACAAAGAACGCAAAGAAAAAAGTGTAATCATTGGCGTTTGACAGTATAACCGCAACGAATCGGCTGTTTTTAGAGGTTCCCTTAACTATTTGCCTGCCGAGGCACACCCAAGCACAGGTGCGGATTGGTTCGCCGCTCTACCGCCACGGTCGTGGAATCGCCATGTCCTGGATAAATGATGGTATCATCAGGCAACGTCAGGATTTTCGAACGGATCATCGGGATTTGAACCGCCGGTTCACTATCAGGGAAGTCGTTGCGTCCAATACCCCCTTGAAAAATGACATCGCCGACAAACACCATCCCCTTTGGTTCGGCAGGGATCCAATAGGCGACGTGTCCCTTGCTGTGTCCCGGTACATGCCGGACTTCAAGCGTGATTCCCGCCAATTCCAGTTTATCGCCGTCTTTGAGGAGAATATCCGCTTTCGGCGTTACTAAATTGATTCCGAAGGTTGCCGACAGATTTTGGACGGGATCGGTCAGTTTTTCGCTGTCGAGTTCGCCGACATAGATTTGGGCAGACTCCCAAACTTCACGAATGGCCGTTATTCCGCCGATGTGGTCGCCATGCCCGTGCGTTACCAGTAGAGCAACCAGATTAAGCCCTTCACTTTCAAAGAGCTTCAGGTAGTTTTCCGGTTCCAAGCCGGGATCAATGACAAAACAGTCCTTTTCATTTTTTCTGTGGACAACGTAGCCCATTTCCTGAAAAGGAGCCGAGAGTACGGGACGGACGACGATTTCGGACAAAAACATCAAAATTGCTATTCCGTAAAAACGGGAAATTTGTTAGTATGTAGGGAATCTTACGGTCAAGTATAGCATAAAATACGCAAAAGATAGGCACATTCGCCAATTTTTCGGGAAAATGAGTGTTTTTGCGCCGCTTCTTGCCGATAGAAATAGGGAATGAATGGATTCTATCAATTTTCAGAGAGGAATATACGATGAAAAAAGTATGGGCGAAGAAGGTATTGGCGGTGTTTGTGAGCGGTGTTGCCGCTTGTTTGTTGTTGAGCGGTCTGTCGGCGGCTCAGGCCCCCGCCGAGGAAGCAACGAGGGTGGCGGGAAATGTTCCCGCAGCAGCGAACGCGGAACATCCCTTGATGCCGGTCATCCGCTGGGCAGAGAGCGAACGCCCCAAAATCGCCGCCATCAAGGACTATACCGCTATTGTGCAAAAGCAGGAAAACATCGGCGGGACGCTGCATGGTGCCCAAGTATTGGAGGTCAAAGTCCGCCATGAACCCTTCAGTGTCTATACGAAGTTCCGCTTTCCGCAAGACCTGGCCGGTCAGCAAGCGATTTACGTCAGGGGAAGAAATGATGATAAAATGATGGCACACGGAGTCGGATTCCAAAGACAATTGGGAACACTCAAACTTGAACCCGATGGCCCTATCGCCAGAGCGAGTCAGAAGTATCCCATCACGGATATGGGAGTCCTTAATCTGATCGACAAGTTGTTAGAGGTCGCTTACGAGGATATCAAGTTCGGCGAGTGTGAAGTAACCTATCATGAAGGGGTTATGCTCGGTACAGGTCCTGCGGCACGGGAGTGCACGGTGATTCGGGTGGTGCATCCGGTTCCACGGCGGAATTTCAAGTTTCATGATGCCCGAATTTACGTGGACAAGGAGTTGAACTTGCCGATCCGCTATGAGTCGTATGATTGGCCCCGTCGGGAAGGGGAAGCACCGGCACTCATCGAAGTGTACGAGTACCGGAACTTAAAACTCAACGTTGGTTTGACCGACGCGGACTTCGACCACACGAACCCGGCGTATAATTTTCCATAGAGTAATCCGTAAAGGGATGTGTAATAACCAGTGGATGATTTTCCTATTCTCTGTTCTTTGCGGTTAAATCCTCTCGTTTTAACCGCGAAGGACACAAAAGGCGCAAAGGAATAATTCGTACCGTTTCCGCCTAAAACAGGAGGCAAAAACCGGTTTTTAGCGGTTCCCATCTGTAAATGTACTGTAAAATGCCAATGATTGCTCTTTTTTCTTCGTGCACTTTGTGGTTAAAAAGAGTTTACCACAAAGTGCACAAGGGACACAAAGGAGAAAAGATAAATTATTGCCGTGTCGCAATAGGCATAAATAGGGTACCCGCTCTCAATTTTTTTTAGGGTGCCCTACAAGCAGACTCACCCTTGCCCCAAGCCCCAGTAAATCATTTCCTTGACTTTGATCTTTCCCTCTTCGCAGACTTGGGCGACGGTCTTGCCTTTGGTCTTGACAAACTCTTGCCATAAAAGCGTCCGCTCGGCAAAAAGTCCCTTCTCCATCTTGCCGTCCACAATCTTCTGAATGACATTCTCCGGCTTGTTTTTGTTCTTTTCATCCCCTTGGACTTCCGTAATAACCATATCCCGTTCCTTCTGGACGATTGCCGGATCAATGTCCTTTTCCGATAATACCTGCGGCTTCATCGAAGCGACGTGCATTGCAATATCTTTGCCCAGTTCAGTATTCTCCCCTTCAATCGGCAACAGCACTCCAATCGCCGCATTGTGGTGGACATACGCTCCGCACGGCCCTTCAATCCGAATGATTCGGGGCAATTTGAACACTTCCCTAATCTTGTTGACAAGTTCGTCGTAAAACTGTTGAAGTGTAACACCCTTCTTGCCGGGAAAAGGTTGAGCGAGGAGTTCCTCCGGCGTTTTCGCACCGGGACCGGTCGCCAGTTGTTCGGCGAGTCCATTGGCGAGAGCGATAAACTCTTCGGTATTGGCGACCGGCGCACTTTCGCAGAGGAGTTCGACCATTGCCGACACTTGCTTTTTGGGGTCGGTGAAGAGGGCAATGCGTCCCGCTTCGGTTTCTCTATCGGTTCGGGTAGCCATCGTTTTCGCCCCTGCTTTGCGGAGGATTTCAAAGGCTTTGTCTTCGTCGCCGTTTGCCTCGACGAGAGCACGTTTGCAGTCCATCATCGGAAGTCCCGTCTTGTCCCGAAAGGCTTTTACTACTGTTGCGGATATTTCCATAAGTGTTAAAAAAGTTGGTTAAAGGTTTGGTGTGTTAACAGAGCCGCAATTTTTAGATTACACTAGTGTTGCGCAACCTAAAAATTGCGGCTCTACTTGTTGAGTTTTTCAATTCAAAATCTCATACATTCGGTTTATCCTTTGCAAAAAATAGAAAATAAAGTCCTAAAAGGAAACAAATAATTCCAGGGATTCCAAAAATAATTGCCCGCTCATTAGCGGCAACAGTGTCTGCAAACGACAAGGCGAAGACTGCAGCGGCAAACATCAAAATCGCACCGGCAATGGTTTTCATGTTTTTTTGTTGTGGTATAGGCGTTCTATGTCCTCACTCCTGTCTTTTCTTTCCCGACTCCCACTTCCCTCACAAATTCGTCCATGGATTGACAGGTTGCGGCTTGAATCGCCCAGGAATCTAGAGCAATCGAATCGGTCATTTGGCGGATCACCCTTTCCGTTTTCCTTGGAATCCGCCGAAACCTCGCCCGGAGAACAGTCAAAATAGTTTCGGCCTTGCCCTCGGTTTTACCCTCGGCTTTACCTCTCGCGATTCCTCTGGCTTCGCCTATGTCTTGTTGCTCTTCGAAAATCGTTTTTATCATCGTTTGCTCCCTTTCTTGAAATATCGGTTTCAATGCCGCACTTACTCTTGTCGGTTCCAAACGCCGATTATGTGCCTGCATGGCTCTTGCCGTAAAATCCAACAATTCTTTCGTCAATTCTATCTGTTGCTCTCCGTCCGAAATCTCCCGGAGCGGCAATAATGCCTCGGGAAACTCATCATCGGCACCGCCCGTCATCTTATGCAATATACCCAATGCCAATCGCAACACGGCTCCGCCTGACAATTGGTGAAAACCCCATGCCGGTAAGTCAAGCACGTCGTATTCAATCTCGACTGCCTTGCCCAACGGTTTGCCGTCGCGTCCCTTCGGTAATGAATCCGACATTTTGGGATACGTCCCGCGATGCGGCCTCTTTGCTGTCCGCAACACGATAAAGTAGGGTGCTGATAGGACTTTTTTACCTTCCTTCGTTTCCGCATCCCAGATCGCACTGATGTACTTGTGCAACTTCCGCGGTATCATTCTCAGATGACCGCTCTGGTGCTCAAAGACTATCACCGCCATTAGGTTGCCGTTGCCGTCTTTCAATGGACATTGGAAGACCAAGTCTGCAATCCGCTCACCGCCATCTTTGCCGATGTAATGTGTCGGTGCCGGTTCGATTTTCGTCAAGTCAATCTCGGCCACGAACCTCGGATCGGCATAGTGCGCCAAAAAATCGGCGAATACCACAACCCGACCGAACATCTGTTTGGTAAACGCATCGAAAACATTGCCCCGTCCGGCTCCCATACATGCATTATACCACATCCTAGCAGATTCGCAATCACACTGACCGTGAAAAACGGCTATGCGGGTGTGTAACAAATTAGTTGGTGTTTTTAGTGTCCCACACCACAAAAACCGGAATGGAGCGCAGCGCAATGACGGAAGGCAAACGTTGGACTCCGTCATTACACTGCGTTTCATTCCGGCTTCTGTTTCAAATACCAACTAAATTTTTACACACCCACGGCTATGCAAGCATCACCTCCTTGCGTGATCCGCCACTGCGGCTCTTAACTATTTACCCGCCGGATTTAAGGGCGGCAACGTTGGTAACGAACTCGGTAATGTGCTCCATCTCTGTGAATCCGACAATCATGACATTCACTGAGCCGAGGTCCATCACGAATTTCGTCGATTTGTTTCGCAGTTCGGGATTGCTGGCCATTCTTCCTTCGCCGACCACTTTCATCGCGATCACTCCCTTGCCGGCATCGTGGGCTTTCTTGGTTGTCCGAACTGCCTCTTCCACGGTTCGGGCATTTCCCTGCTGACCATCCATGGCCATTCCCTCGCTGTTGATACGGACATGCACGACATCACACCATTCCGTTTCGGCAGCCAGTTCCGTTGCAGCGTTGGAGTGGGAACTAATGCCGTGAGCACGAATCAGCCCTTCCTTTTTCGCCTTTTCCAAACTTTCCATGGCGGTTTCATATTCCCGAGTCCAGCGGTTGTTGTCCATGCAATGTATCTGCACGACATCGATGTAGTCGGTTCGGCATTCCCGAAGGAAGCGTTTGATGGACTCTTCGGGGGGAAGACGTTCCGTTTCCGGCAAGCCGCCGCCCCGCAACCAACATTTTGTTACAAGTACGTAACTATCCCGGGGCTTGTCCCTCAGGGCTTCGGCGGTAACATCGTGAGTGCCGTACATATCGGCGAGATCGAACAGACGAATACCCACGTCGTAGGCATAGCGAAGCATCTCAATGGCTTTGGGATACCCTATACGGGTGAGGTCGGCTCGCCGCTGTCCGCCGCGCATACCGGTTCCGAAGCCGATCAGAGTGGTTTTGACATCTTTGGTCAGGGGAAACCACACTGGTTCAATGGGAGCCAAGGGAGCAACCGACTGCGTTGTCCCGGTCTGCGTTGTCCCGGTCTGTGCTGCTCCTGTCAAGGGAGTTAATGCTGCCGCCCCGGCGGCGAGTGTCGTCATACTGAGAAAATCGCGTCGTTTCATCGTAAACCTCCAAAATTAACTGACATGGAACAGGCCACATTGTAACAGAGGTGATGCTCGTCCGCAAGCGGGCTGAAAAAATAGAATTAGAGAATGGGTGTGTCCAAGTTTAGTGGGAGATGGCCCTTTTCTTCTTTTTGTTTTTGCGCCCTTTGCGGTAAAAAAGACTTAACCGCAAAGAACACAAAAGGAATTTTGTATTATTAGAAGTTCCCTTCTAAAAAATCACCATCGCGGAATGCACCGCAAGTCGAGCGATATTGTCCAGACCATCAACAGAATGATCAAGAACAAACCGAAGTAACTCAACACTACTTGTATCAACTCATTCGGTGTACGACGGAATATCCCTTCGTACAGCAAAAACACAACGTGCCCGCCATCCAGCGGCGGTATCGGTAACAAGTTAATCACTGCAAGATTGATTCCTATCAAACAGAGAAACATTAAATATTCGCTCCAACCGCTGTGAGCGATCCGATACATGAACTCGATAATCCCCACCGGTCCGTTGAGTGCCCTCGGCGATACCGAACCGTCCAGCAACGCCTGCAATGTCCGATAAACAAGCAGACCATAATCGAGCGTTCTCACCGTCCCGCGACTGAGCGCATCGCCGAGTCCCGCCGCCGTAATCGTCTCCTGCTCCGGCTTCAGGACATAACCGCGCTCCAAGTTGAACCAATCGGTCGACTCCACAATCGGTAAATCGACGACAATTTCGTCTCCGCCGAGTCTTGCAAGAGTCAAACGGACAAAAATATCCGCTTCCGTTTTGGAGTCTAGCGGCAGCGCATCCTGCAACAGGTAGGAAAAGATGAAAGGCAGGTCAATTCTATCGCCGATTCCGTAGAAGAGAAAGCCTCTGATATCGGAGAAAAAGCCTCCCTCTTTCGTGACTCTGCTGAACGAAGTGGTACGAGTGAGTGCCGCACTATTAACGAATTCGATACTAACGACTCTGTCTCCTATTTCCGGCGCATTAACCGCTCCGCTGTTATCCGCTCGCACTTCCGCTATCACCGGTTCGACACTCCACGACAATCCCAGTGCGTTACTGCCCAATGGATCACGCATCGACATGCCCGACAACTCCGGCATAATGCGAATCGGTGCCAATACGACGGTCAACGTTTGCACCGCACCATCGGCTTTTCTAATAACTAACTCGACCGCTTCTTGACCGTCATTCACTTTGCGCAACAAAATTTGCGGCAGTTTCAACGGGTCAATGTTTGCATCGCCGTCGACCGAAACGATGGTATCCCCCGCTACGATGCCGTGGTTGACTGCCGCATCGGAGTCGGGCAGCACGGAAACAATCTGTCCCATCTTGAACCGGACGGGAATCTCCCGCATGGGAATTGCCGGTACTTTTACGACTTTGCCGTTGACGGTGTAATCAATCGGCAATCCGATGTGTTGGAGTTGCGCATCCAGATATTCGGCATAGGTTTTCACCGGTTGTCCATTAACTTTTTCGATTCGAATCGGCGGGAGTTCACCACGCTCTGACAGCGTTTCCAACACGGCAAAGTTGTTCAAGGTTACCAGCGACTCGGCAGAGTAATACTTTTCCCAAGTCGGTCGGACTAGCCCGTGCAACAGTTTGTCTCCCGTTGATAGTTCGAGAGTCGGCAGCGACACAACGCCGATGTTGGAAGTTAGGTCTCCGCTGCGCCTTCGCGGGGTAACGTCAATGGTCATGTTTTCTCCCTGCCGGTCGATGTTCAGTGCGACAGGTTTGTTGCCTTCGACCATTTTTTTGAGAATATCGCCGAATGCTTTGGCGGGTTTGCCGTCGATTTCGGTGATTCGGTCTCCTGTTTGCAGCCCGGCTTGCCAGGCGGGAGAGCCGGGAATGACGTTGCCGACGGCGGGGACGATTTCTGTAACGCCGATGGTGTATGCTCCTGCTGCACAGATGATGGCGAAGACGACGTTCATGAGAACGCCTGCCACGATGATGGCAAGCCGTTGCGGTACCGTTTTGGAGAGGTAACTATCGGGAGCGAAGATTGCCGGGGTCGTTTCCGCCGTTAGTTCCGCCGTTAGCCGCTCCGCCTGCGGAGCGTCTTCGCCGTCTCGCTCCGCAGACGGAGCGGCTAACTTTGCTTTTTCGATTTCTGCGCGGATAGCGCCGGGGTCGTCTTCTTGTCCGAGCATTTTGAGGTATCCTCCGAGGGGAAAGAGTCCGAGTCCGTATTCGGTTTGTCCCCATTTGAATCGGAAGAATCTTAGTCCCCAGAAGTCGAAGAAGAGGTAGAATTTATCGCATCGGACTTTGCAGAGTCGTGCGACGGCGAAGTGTCCGAATTCGTGTACGAATATGAGTGCGTTGAATCCGATGAAGACGAGTAGTACGCCGAAAGTGATTGCCCAGATAGTGGCGATATCCATTTTTTATTTCGATTTTTGAGGTGTGTGCCGCATCCCTACCGGCACACATCAGAGTCATGACATTCTATCCCATTTTGTGCTTGTGGCAAGGTGTACTGTAAACGGGTGTCCAATTGGCAAATTGACCGTTTTCTTTGTGTCCTCTTGTGTACTTTGTGCTTAAAAACCTAACCGCAAAGGACGCAAATTTGAAGGGTGCCTCACTGGATACCGAATCCCTGACGTATATCAATCGCTTCGAAGTTGCCCGTGGCGATGTTGTAGATGACCCTGCCCACTGGGCCTACGCTTAAGGGTGAACGTCCTTGTACCGTCCGCTGGGCGGATACATTGCCGTCCATATCGACAGTATTTGTTCCCTGGTTGTACCTGATCGTCTCTGCTTTTCCGAAAAGTCCGCTTCCATCCACGATGGCCGTCTTCGATGCCGTCAGTTCATAAAAACTTTCAGATGGGCTCCGAGGATTCGGCATCTCCTCTATCTTCAATGCTTCACATTCCAACGTATATCCCCGCAACCGTGCTGCCGACAGACTCCCAATATCTATCCGATCATTCCAATTATCCGCCGGACAATACGCCACATAAATCTTTCGTCCCGCAAATTCTACCTCCTTTTTGTTGCCCAGCAGAATTCCCTGCATTCCGTCGGGGAACCAGACGGCAAGGTGTGCCAACCGTTCCGCAGTGTTGGGCGGCACCGGTGAACCGGCAGAATGAGCAGGGGCAAACCCCTGTGCGGAACTGACAAAAACCGAACTCAACTCGCCGGGACCAGCGGCAAAGAGATAGTTTCGCGGTATGTTGTACAGCAGTCTCTCCGCCTTGGCAAAGTCTTGCGATTTTTGCTTTCCATTCTCGATGAATTGGTTTTTAACATAAACAGTGCCCACACAGAGTATTTCCACCGCTTCCGGTGTAACCGTTGATTGATCGTCAAAGAACATCACTTGCCGGTTTAATCGAAGTTCCATCTGATCGCACCAGAGTTGCCGCGTTTGATACGTAACATTCACGCGGTTGCCGTTCCTATCTGCCTTCCCCTCGAATTGGAGCACTCTGCCGTCGCAGCGCATTTCCTTGTTCCATTCGATGAACAACTTATCATCATTTGAATTGCCGGCGTTTGAACTGTTGCCGGGCATGCCCGAAGCATTCATTTGAGCAATATGCACGGTCAAATGTCCCGGCCCGGGCGACCAGAAAGTGTTGTCTTCACGGGACAGTTTGAGTTCCGTTGCCCGTAGTTCCGCGCCTCTTCCCTTGAATATGGCATCACTGCCGGTTGCCCGGCCAGTGATCTGAATCTTTGTTGTCGGGTCGGCAGGATCCCAAATCATGACACTATCGCCGACGATTTCGATGGCCGAATGGGGGGCACTGCCGGCAACGTCCTCTTTGAGACGGACATTTCCCGTAATTTCGATGTTTTCTGCGGAAGATTGTCCATTTTGAATTCGGACTCTCATCCGCATCAGGTTCCCAGTAATATCAAACCGCCCGCCGCTGGGGGAGGACTTAATCCCCATCAGGTTTTGCGTCTCTACGTTCCCTCTCGTTACAGTCCGTTGCGGAGTCACAGACCGCATCATCGGCGCAGCCACGGGGGGTGCCGACGGCTGATAAAGCGGTATCGGCTGCACCGGGTGCTGTACGGGGTTTTGCACCGGGTGTTGCAGGGTGAGCGGTTGCAGGTGCTGGACTTGTTGAATCACTTGCCTGCCCGCGGGCGGTTGCACTGCAGAGGGCGGGGCAAGTGATGCTTTCCCCGGCGGAACCGGTGCTTGTGCGAAACTCTGTAACATCCGTGAAGAGTGCAGTTCCGTCCCGTCGGGTGCCCTATTCTGGAAAAAAATATGGAGTTGATTCACCCGGCATGTCCCTGATTCGGTCTCGAAGAGGACGTCATTCCTGACGGTGATTTGATCCAACATCATATTGTTTGCCGTGCCGGTAACGCAATGCAGTTCGAGTTGCTGGGCAGTCATCGTTCCGAAGCCGGTCATTCTGGCGGAGATTTGATTGTCCAATTTCAGGACGATTTGATCTTTGAGGACAGGATGCGGTTCCATCTGCATACTGTTCCAATCGAGCCGTATATCCCTTGCCGCGGCTCCTTCACCGACTTTACCGGTCATATTTCCCTTGCCGTCGGCAACAAGCCTGCCGATGGCACCGTCTTCCCCAAAGGTATAACGGACACTTTGCTCGCTTCGGAGAGTGAACTGGTCGGCAAGAATCATTTCGACAAACGGCGATGCGCCCGAACCTTTTCGGGTAGAAAGTTGCAGAAATTCCTCCCGCAGATTGAGAAAGATTTCATCACCGACGAGCGTAACATCAGCCCCCTGTTTGACCGAAAGCCGGGCAGGGAGGGGCGGTTGGGTGCCTTGCCCCGGTTTACCGCGTGCAACAAACAAGGCGGGTTCAAGACGGTCAAACTGTGATGTTTGCTTTCCGGCAATGCCCTCTTGCAACCCTGATAATGTCAGGTGCACTTCTTCGGCGGTGAGTCTATCGGCAGTCCCATCGGCGTTATTCCATACCATTTCGACATTCTGGAAAAAACTGCCTGTCCACCCCTTTTCGGCAGGGTTCGCGGCAAAGCCGAAACTTCCCTGACAACGGACATCCATAGTGGAATTGTCTTCGGGAAAAACCAGCCGCAGCGATTTGAGTTTTGCCACGACAATACTCTGTAATTCCTTGTTCGCTTGCGCTTGCGGCTGTTTCGATTCAGCCAACCGGAGTGTGAGTCCCGTGCCTTCGCCGGAGTGTTGCCCAAATTTGAAGCGGACATCCCGAAGGGTGGAGATGGTCATGGTCTCCCCTTCTTCCTTGATTTCGATCCCTTCGGTTTCCAGCGAAAAATCATCCTGTTCGCCGGTATCTGCCGAATGGGTTTTCTTGACGGTTACTTTTCCCCACAGATGCCCGGCAACAAAGTTGGGCAGCGACATTTTGCTGATATCGAAATCGGCATCAAAGATGATTTCTGCACTTCCCGGCGTGCGGAACACAACGGATTGGCGAAGTTTGTTTTTGGTCTCTTCTTCGTCGCGGTATTCTATGAAATCGTCGGGCAGCAGCAAAATGGTACAGGGTTCCAAGAGAAGGCTTTTCCCTTTGATTTCATCATTGCCGAAAAAGACTATTGTTTGTCCGAGTCGGAGACTTTGCATGGGTCGGCTGGAATTCCGTTCCCAGCCGTCATCGGGCAGGAGTTCGAGAAAGTGTGCATTCTCGATACGGATTGAGTCGTAAGTGCCGTCCTCCACGGTGGGGGGAACATGTCTTTCTGTTCTTTCGATATTCGGAAGCACTGCCGGCACGAGCACCCATCCGTACAGCAAGTAGGCGGCAAAAACGAGTAAAAAACTGAATATTGTCGCTTGGGTACGCATCTAACGCAGTATATCCGGCGAAAAAGGAGAACAAATCCGCCGGAAGGATACAGATTTTCACCAATGGGGGCAAGAGCGGATTCGGAAACGGGAGGCTTTTGCGCCCTTTGCGTACTTTGCGGTGAAAAAAGGATTTAACCGCAAAGTACGCAAGGAACGCAAAGGAAACATCAATTTATCTACAATCGACTATTGGGCACCTCTAAAAATGCTTTGTCCCTCGACAGAATTTAAAAATAGAGTATCCTTTGTCTCTTTCTCTTTCTTCTTTTGACTTTATGCACCAACGTCCGCCTTCGTTCTTCGATGTCGAAAACCAACTCGCCAAAATCTATCAACTCAACGACTTCCTGCCCAAACTCAACGCCCTCATCGATTGGGAGATCTTTCGCCCAGACCTCAACAA
>Ga0099364_10009650_pt1 | contig 13377 bp, 10 predicted proteins | sample TergutTh196P3_FD_73070 | JGI IMG/M metagenome (GOLD analysis project Ga0099364, IMG submission 73070) | Microcerotermes parvus P3 segment gut microbial communities from Pointe-Noire, Republic of the Congo - Th196 P3 | ecosystem: Host-associated > Arthropoda: Insects > Digestive system > Gut ...
TCCGCCGTATGCATAATTTATAATGTTAGTATTACCGCTGATTGTCCAACCAGACATGGTAAAGGTTCCGCTACTTAGATACACCCCGCCGCCGTTGGAACTGCTAGTATTATCATTAATTGTTCCACTAGACATGGTAAAAGTACCGTTAAAGCCGAGGTACACACCTCCGCCCCCCCTGCTACTTGTATTTCCATTGATTGTTCCGCCTGACATATTGAAAGAACCGCTCCAATATACCCCTCCACCGTTACTGCTATTGGTATTACCCGTGATAGCCCCTGCTTTTAATACCAGTGTCCCATTCTCGCCAGTTATAACAGCGTTATTATTACCGGAACGTCCCTTTAGAGTCAGGTTTTCATCTTCAATGATAAGTGTTTGATTATTGCCAAGACGCAGAATACTGCCGTTGCTTTCTAATGAAAGCGTACCGTTTCCTCTTAACGTTACTGCAACGTACCATTCTAAACCTAAACTAGTGCTGGTAGCTGTGCTTCCAGGAACATCAATATTACCAATGATCACAATGTTATAAGTATTAAGATTACCAATTGTGCCGCCGCCACCGTCTCTGATAGTTGTAAGAGCTGTGTTCCACTGATCGGTATTTGCCACTAACATTACTTTCAGACTTCCACTTATAGTGCCTGCGGTATAATCATTATTTTCCGCTGAACGGGCAAAAATGAAATAGCTTGTCCCTGTGTCCAAGTTGTTAAAGATCAATGTATCTTGCCACGTTGCGTTATTGGCATTTTCTGTCGTATTAATGCCATACTGAACCGCCTGCCCGTTGCTGGGCGGTTCCACAAAATTTATCGTAATACTGTTTTGCGTAGCACTGTAAAATGTTGGAGCGAAAACTGTTGCCCCGGGAATTTTATGGATAAAGTTATCATCTGTATAATTTTTTGTATATGCTGTTGTAAGCAAAGGATAAATATGTACCATCTCGCTTATACCAGCATAAAGCCCTTCTTTACTAACAAGAAATGTCAGCAGATAGGAGCCTGTATCCATTTGCAGCGTTTGAGTTTTTCCATTTCCTTGCGGTACGTTATCTGGATTTAATGTAATATCTTCCATTCCGGGCCATTTTTGCAAAGTAATTTCTACAATAGTATTAACTGGATATGTAATTGTATATGTAAATACTCCGTACCCTTCATCAATACCGGAAAGAAAGACTTTTACAGGATCATTGTTGCCTTGAGCTACGATAAATTGTGATGATACGCCGTTTGCTGCCAAAGTATAATTTTCTTCTTCGCCAACAAATGCTTGTACTGTTACAGTATAATCGCCTATTTCTAAAATAAAGAACCCTTCGTTGTCAGGTGTTTTAATCTCTCCGATTGTTTCGTCTGCTTTGATAAAAGTATACACATATTTGTTAAAGTCAAATGAAGGTAATACTGTTCTTTCTTGTTGCGGTGAAACTGTTTTTAGCGGATTTTCATCTTCCGTAAAGATTACACTTATTCGTCCATAGCCAATTTCTATTGGCGTATTAATTTCATTTGCAACGGTGATATGATCACAATTAATAAATATAATCATGCTAATAAACAACATTCCAAATGTTAGTGCATTTTTCAAAATTTTATGGTTGTATTTCCATTGTTTGTTCATCTTTATTTTCTCCTTATAGAATCTAAAATTACAATTTTTCATCAATTTATCCTCAACTCAATATTATCTACCGCAACGGGCGGCTGTGTACCTAGCGAACTATCGTTGACCCAGGTAAATACCAACCTTCTGGTTAGCCCTGAATTTGATGCAGGAATACTGATAATTGCCTGATTCCAGCCTGTACCTCCTAAGTTATATGTCCCTAAAGCTGTGCCAAGTGATGTTGTGCTACCTGCGGTTAGCGTAACCGTTGTGTTGACCAGAGAAACTCTCAAATAATCTCTGGTTCCTTCACCTTGACATTTCCAATAGAAACTAAGGGTGTATGGTACACTGGATGCCGGGAATGTCACATCACGATACATATGCACTATGCTTGTAAAAAATAATGTATAGGCATTTGAAGTTCCGTTGTTGTTGGAAATGTAAGCAGACCTTGTACCACTATATGATGTTGCGGTTCCTACACGCCACTGGTTGGTTTCGCTGCCATTGACAAGAGTAAAAGACGATGTACCTTCAAAATTTTCAGTTATTATAATCCACTTGGCATACAAGGTGATACTTCCATTCGGTGAATAATAAGTATTGGCTTCATAATTGGTTCCTGTTCCTGTGGTATTGGTATTCCAGCCACCGAAAATAAGGTTGGGTCTTGAAAGCCCGCTTCCACTTGGAAGTGTTATACTAGAACCAGCAGAAACAATCTGTGAAGCAGGAGTCGCTCCAGTTCCACCGTTAATATCATAGGTAACTACCCACATTACCGTTATAATAATATTAATGTTATAAGGCCTGCCGTCTTTTTCAACAAACAAGCCTACTGTATGTTGCCCGGCAGTAATACTCGAAAAGTTATATGTATCTCCGGTATGCTCTGTATTAATACCGTTCAAATACCACTGTCTGCCAACATAACCTGCACTTTGTGCGGTTATTGTCAATATTTCTCCGGCTGCAATGGTAGTAATACCGCCGCTTGTTGTAACAAGGCTGCCGTGTTCATTTACCCAGTAATATTCAAACCTGTCTGGCACTTTTAGCTGTACAGTAATAGTTATATCATTCGTTACAGTGTTGTAATTTGCAGTATCATTCGGTGTAAAAGTCATACTGTGAGACTGTGAACCTGCATTGCCCGCAGAATTGCTTGGCGTAGTCCATGTAAATGTACCTGTTGGAATTGCACTGCCGCCAGAAATGCCAACCTGTGAAAGTGTCTGACCATAGACCGCTGTTATGCCGGATGGCCATGTTACAACAGGATCGGCTTTATTAACAGTAATACTTATATCATTCGCTACAGTGTTGTAATTTGCAGTATCATTCGGCGTAAATGTCATACTGTGAGTCTGCGAACCTGCATTGCCTACTGATGCGCTTGGCGCAGTCCATGTAAATGTACCTGCCGGAATTGCGCTGCCGCCTGTAATGTTTACTTGTGAAAGAGTTTGTCCATAAACCACTGTTATGCCGGATGGCCATATGACAACCGGATCGGCTTTATTAACAGTAATAGTTATATCATTCGCTACAGTGTTGTAATTGGCAGCATCATTCGGCGTAAAAGTCATACTGTGGGACTGCGAACCTGCATTGCCTACTGATGCGCTTGGCATAGTCCATGTAAATGTCCCTGCGGGAATTGCACTGCCGCCGGAAATGCTGACTTGTGAAAGGGTCTGCCCATAGACCGCTGTTATGCCGGACGGCCATGTGACAACTGGATCGGCTTTACTAACAATCAAATTATTAGTAACAACAGCAGCTAAACTACCATAAGTAACCGTAACAGGCTTGCCATCGTGTGTTAAATGCACCAAAAAATTACCCTCTGCCGGGTTTGCTGTAATGTTTTTATCAATAAAGCTTGCTGCGAGCACATCTTCTTTGGTGGTATCGTTGTAAGTCAGAGTTACTACAAGTCCTGTTAAATCAAGCTGATCCCCATGAGTATAAGACAGTTTACTCGGTTGTGATTTAATAGCAATATTCGTGGCTTCCAGATCACCGGTAGGAGTAGGGAAGGTATAAGACAGTGTAACAGCCGTATGGGTTTTATCAGATATAGATGCAGTTTGTCCATTGATTGTCGCTGGATTTAATTCGCCAAAAAAATAATTATTGTTGGCTGTAAGTGTAACTGAGGCTGTGTATATTGTGCTGGCACGAAACGGATTATGGTTAGGCGACCATGACACAGCGCTAAAGGAAAAGTTGCCTGTACCGTCCGCTGTTGCTTTCGGTTCTGCACCCAAGACCGGAGCTATTATGATGATTTCTGCACTTGTTATAGGTGCCGGATTAATAACAAAACTCCCGCTCCCGGTACTCCCTGCATAATTATCTACGCCAGTAATGCTTACCGTTGCAGTTCCCTCATTGATGTTATTCGTATATGCTACTGTGTAATCGGCCGTTAGTGAAAGCACCGTAGAACCGTCCCTTACAGTAACTGGCGGCGTATGGGCATTACCGTTATATGTTTGTGCCGGAATGTCATCAACCGCAAAGGTAATAACTTTAGGATTCACCGACAAATTACCCGTATTTGCACTGAATGGCACTGAACCGCCGTAAGTTACCGTTACAGACTGCCCGTTATGCGTTAAGTGAACAAGGCTATCTCCCTGTGCAGGATTCGCGTTTATGCCTCTAACTGCAAAGTTTTCGCTAGCAATATCATCTGCTGTAGTATCGTCATAAGCCAGCGTTACCACAAGCCCTGTAAGGTCAAGCTGCTCGCCGTGAGTGTATGTCAGCTTGCTCGGCTGTGTTTTAATGGTTAAGCCCGTGGGCGTTTTTGTGGGTGTAGTGAAAGCCTTTGAGACAGTAACTGTCGTGCCTGTGTTATTCGATATTTCCGCGCTTTGCCCATTGATAATAGCTGAATTCAAGCCGGTAAATATATAACCGTTATTTGCAGTCAGCGTAACAAAGGCAGTATATGACTTGCCGCCATTGAAAAAGTTATCGTCCGGCGACCATGATACCGCACTCAGGGTGTAGCCGACATCGTCCGTGGCAGCCACCTTACTTGGTGTTCCACCATTTAACGGTTCACCGATGCTGATTTTAACAGAAGTTATAATCGCAGGCACCGCAGGGATCGGGCGCTTTGTACCAGTCTGCCCGCAGAGCAAACAGGTATAGGTTTCCTCCCCTTCAACCGTTGTAGTAGGCGCCCTTGTCTCTACCCAATCCCAGACATGGGAACAGGGAGTATCTCCCCCCGGGCAAGAAACAAGCAAAAGCAATAAACAAAAAACAAAATAAATCTGTTTCATTCAAAACTCCTCATTAATCATTAAATACCAACTAGTCTTCATGTGCAGATATTTGAACAATAATACCTAAAATGCAGACTTTTGTCAAATAAAAAACATTCAAAAGCAGACTTTATTCATATAAACTTCATTTATGAACGGCATCTTTTTCTGGGAAATGGTCGCTCTTGAAGTAAAAAAGCAAAATACCAGTTTCGAATGGCTATATCAAAAAACAAAAGTGGCAAAAGGGACTTTCTCTTCATGGAAGACAAGAAATATACTGCCCAGAGCGGATGTTGCTTTCAAAATTGCGCAAGCTCTGGAAGTTACGGTGGAGTACCTTTTAACAGGCATAGAAAAGAATAACCAAGTCTCAAATATACCAGTTCATAAAGTAATGGAAGAAATTGCCAAAGAAATTGTGTTCTTCGATCCCTTCGATTTGGAGACTTTAAAAAACCTGATTTCATCAATGGCTCGGCGTTATCGTCCATAAGAACTAAAGCCAAACAATGAACATCCTGAAAAATGTTAAAATTTACAAAGGAAGCAGGTTTACACGGATTTTATGCTGGTCAATAGTTACCAATGCTCCATTTTCTATATCGACAGCGAGCAATTTTATTGCATTAACTACAATACCGCCTATCTTGTCTGCCCCAAGAACGCCAGTTCTTGTCTGAATAACGCTTGGTTTTTTGCCGTGGGTTATAGCGAGAATAAAACCAAAATCAAGATCGTTGGTGAAGATAGTATAACCGTGTGTCTTTGCATAATCAAAAATTGCAGTATCGGAATCATCAGGGGAGCCAATGTAAGACCAGTGTACCGCTTCAATACCATTTTCTATAAGAAATCCCGCCCACTTTGGGGACATATTCATATCAACAATTATTTTCATGCTTCAACGAGAACAACCTCGCGCCATTGTGAAAGAGCGGCGGCATAACGCAGAGCCTGCATAATATCTTCTTCTTCAAGGTATGGATAATCCGAGAGAAGTTCTTCAATGCTTACCCCCGCGCCAATTTGTCCGACAATCATGCCGACAGTTACTCTCATCCCCCGAATACAGGGCTTGCCGCCCATAACAGCGGAATCTTGTGTAATACGGTCAAGGTTTTCAATTTCCATCATGTTAGGAAGTGTAATATAAAAAGAGGAAATTTGCAAGTGCACGCCGGACGGCTCTTGCAAAACTGAACTAACGCCAAACAATGAACACCCTGAAGAATTTGTTCCAGCTGTTACAAATACGCAACCAATTTTTCTTTTACAGCATCAGCTACCCATGTGTTTAGGCTTCTTCCTTCGGACTTTGCAACTACAGCCACCCGGGAATGAAGCTCTGGCGGTATTCTGAGGATCAACCTACCGGAGGCTGGGACATCCGGAGCTTTATTCATACGCCGGCAAAAAGCAAGGTAGTCGTCAATACTTTCCCTGAATGATTTTTGCAATTCTTTTACACTGGAACCTCTAAAGGTAACAACATCTCTAAGACCTATGACCTCGCCGCAAAAGACCCCGGCTTCATCATCGAATTCCGCTTTACCTATATAGCCTTTATACTCCATCATGCTTTACTCCTGCATTATTTAAAAACTGCCTAACAGATTTAATAGCACCTTTGTCTGTTTCTTTTCCGGGATGCGGCCTATGGAACACCGCGACAACGCCGTTAAGCATTACACAGACTCTGAAACCGCTTCCTTCCTCGATATGCGCACCATAGGCCCTGAATAAATTCTCTACATCTTGCCACAAGATTGAGCTTTTAACAGGATTATGGGAGATATCCCCAAGTGTTTTCCTTTGTTTTGCATTCACTATATTATGATATCATAAGATGATAGCATTGTCAACCGGATAGCTCTTGCAAAACTGAACCTATGCCAAACAATGAACACCCAGCAATGAATACCCTAAAAAGGTTTACTGTGAGGCTCGTCATAGGAAAAAATCATGCAAGCACGATTTTTACCTAAAAGGAAGTTGCTATCACAACATCTACAAACTCAAGTACCCCATTATTGGGGTATTCATTGCTGCTATTAATCTTTGCAAATTATTTCAATTTCGCATCGCTGGATGGGACGCAAGGCGGGTGGGGTTGGTATTTAGCTCCGCACGATCCGTTACTATACGGCATCGGTCGTGCGATAGCCATGTTTCGGGTGTTCATTGTTTGCAATTATTTCAATGTTGCTTCGATGGTGGAGCGCAAAGCGTTAGGGCTATATTTAGGTCGCAGGCAGAAAAATATGCAAAGAACGGTCTTGAGGAGCGGCAGCAAGTCATGTGAGGACATACGGCAGCCCCAAGTTTAAACAGCCGTCGAGTCCGTAGCAGGGTTTCTTCTGTCCTGCATTAAATTTATTAATGCATATTTTTCTGCTTACGAATTAAATCTTTGTATAAGACAGGCAGATGGTACCTCTTGCAATACAGCATTAATTATTGTTAAATTATAGTATGCAGTTACTATCTGTAAACATTGTTTTATCCACAGCCAGACGGTTAAAAAAGGAAGGCTGGAATTTTGATTGGGACAAATCATTTGGTGCTATTTCTCAAAAAATCGCCTATATAGAAAATGATAAAATACAAGGGTTAGTTGAATTTGAGGAAGTGCCAAGTTCCTTATACAACATTATTTACCGTATTGAATTAGCACCTGAAAATATTGGAAAAAACAGGAAAATTGATAATATTGCAGGGACACTTTTTGCTTATGTCGCTAAAGATTCATTGGATGCGGGTTTTGAAGGCTTTGTGGTGTTTGACAGTAAAACCGTTTTAGTTAAACATTATGTAGAAAAATATGGCGCAAAAGTTCTTTTTGGGAATCGTTTGTATTTTGATACAAAAGCCAGCGTTGCGTTAATAAATAAATTCTTAAAAGGAGAAAAAAATGAGTGAAAAATTAATACTTGTAAACACTAATCTTGATATATTAAAATATGATAATCGTAAAGCTATCGAACTTTCTCAAACACTTGGCAGGCCATTAACTTATAGCGAGTATGCAAAACTAAAAATCAAGAAATCAGTTAAATCAAGCCTCTGCCCCGTTATGAGGTGAACCCTCTATAAGGAAAGTCAGAAGAAAGCAAACCCAGCCATTGCCTCTCAAAGCGACACAGCGGACACAGAGAAAAAAGAGATACTGAAAAAAAGAAGCGCGCCTCCCACCCGCTTTTACCCGACTTATGCATAATTAAAGAAAGGCAGAAAAATATGCTCTTGCAAAACTGAACTAAAGCCAAACAATGAACACCTTGAAGAATTTGTTCCAGCACAACCGATGCCGTTTTGTTTTACAAAGCGGACGTGTGTCCTTGCAGGACACCATAGCAAACCCTCAAGAGGGTTTCTCAAGCTCCGCACGTCCGCCACTGTACGGCATCGGTCGTGCGATAGCCATGTTTCGTGTGTTCATTGTTTGCATTTATTCAGGCTTGCATCGCTTACGAGGGGCGCAAAGCGTAGGGGCTATATTTAGGTCGAGCCCGTAGCAGTCCCACCCGCTTTGCGCCCCACCCGCCTTTATCCGACTTATGCAATTTAAATAACGGCAGAAAAATATGCTAGGTAATGCTTTAGTGGAGCAGAAGAAGCCCTGCTTAGGACATACGGCTGCCCCAAGTTTAAACAGCCGTCGAGTCCGTAGCAGGGCTTCTTCTGTCCTGCATTAAATATTTTACAGCATATTTTTCTGATTATCCATATAAATCTTTGCATAAGGCAGGCAGAAAAATATGCCTAATACCAGCCCTCAGGTACACCGTATTGCCAGGGCGGAGTTAAAATGTCAATTAAGGAACGGTCTTGATTTACCGCCCATCCGGTATGGGAATTATTGTCGCCGTTTAGAGTGTCAAGCATGAAATAATTATACCTTACAAAATCAGGGCCAAAATCTACTGTTCCGGCAGGAGCATTTGCTCGCAGAGGGTCATTCCATGTTACATCCATAAATTTCCATGCGCCGTTCGCATAGGCATGATTCCATCCGTGATTCATTGTAGTTGAAGATATATACCTTACCTCGATACCTGCCGCGCGGGCAAGTGCCGCAAAAGTATTGGCATAACCCTCGCAAACAGCAACAAAATGTCCGCCGGGATTATACTGGGAATCAACAAAGTATCTTGTTCCCAGTACTGTTAAGGCATCTTGTTTTTTTCGCTGGTTGGCAACAAGGCTGGCGTTATCATAAACTGAATTTTTAACAATATAATCATGGATTGCTTTAATTTTTTCAGTATCGTCTGTTAAACCGTAAGTCAATTCGGCTGCTAAATTAGTTACCGCAAAATCATCGCTTTGAACAACATAAGACGGATAAATAAAACGCTTGTCGGGAATATCTGAATCCACGCTTAAGTCGTCATCCCTTGTATTGGTAACATTAAAGACGATTGAATTACTCATAGACCACCTGCCAGACAAATCACCATCTCCATTAAGGTTAAATGTCATATTTGTTGTATCAGACAAATGCCAGACCTGTATTGTATAATCTCCAGGCCCAAAACGCAGCCATATCCGTGTTTTAAAATTATTTCTTATAAAATAGGCAGTTTCCAAATCAGTCGGATCGCCATTGCCTTTCCTTACACGAATATAGGCGTAATTATATGCGCTTGGATTATTGACCGTCCCTTCCAAAGTAAAGAAACCGTCCGCTTCAAACGAGGCTTGGTAAGGATAGGTGATTGTTACGCTTGTATTGGTTCTATTGCCTTCGGTACCTGAAAAACCGTTATAGGTCTTGCCTGTGCCCGAGTAAAAATAAGGCTGGCGCATATAATCCGCCGCGTGAACTGTAACATTGCTGCTTGCTGTTTTTCCATCAAGTGAAACAGTGACTGTAACATTTCCCGCAGCCTGCGGTGTAAAAACCCCGGTACTGGAATTAACGCCGACGCCGGAAAATACAAAACCGTCTGCATCGTTAATAACTGAACCGTCGGCGCGAAGGGCTTCGGCGCTGAATTGAATTCTTTCGCTTTCGGGGACGCCGACATAAGTGTTAAGTTGCCCGCGCGGGTACAGTACAATAGAATCGACACTGCCCTGGGGTGCAAAGGTAAAATCATCTTTGGTAAATGGAATAAGCGTTTCGGTATTTGAGTATACAAGGACATCTTCGCTTATGCTTGCTTCCCTTACAGCCGGATCCTCCCCGTCCTGCACGGCAACAGCTTTGATTGTCAGTAAATAATAACCGGGTTCCAGCGAAAAATAGCCTGGGTTTTCACTGTCAACAAGGCTTAGAAGATCAGCTGCTGCTTTAAGGGTATCATCTATCTTTGATATTATTTTCATTTCGGCAGATTCGGCGGCGGGCCAGTCCTGGAAGCCTGATTTATTATAACTTATGGTTCCGTTATCGCCTTCAAGTTTTGCATAAAGATTGATAGTTACTGGAGCATTAATATTTGACACAATATTAATTTCGCCGCTGCTCCCTTCGGCTGTCGCCTTTTTAACCCCGCCAATGCTGATACGGCCTGCCGCCCTTATAACCCAATTGCCTGTATCTAATGAAACAGAAACTGAAGTCCCCGTGGTTACCAAGGCCGGCGGGGGGATTTTACCGTCCCTGCTTTCAAAACTAATCTCGTAATCCTCGAAAGGGGCTAATGTCGGAATAATGCTGCGTTCCTGCTGAAAGGATAAATTGATTATAATATTTCCAGATTTGTCATTATCTGTAAAAAAAAGTTCGCAAGCACCTAAAATAATGCAGGCTGTAAGACAGCTAAAAATAAATTTAACTAAATACTTGTTTTTTTTCATAGTTTATTTATTATATACTATCACACGTTTGTCAACCGGACTGCTCTTGCAAAACTGAACCTATGCAAATAATGAACACCCTAAAGTATGTTACTGTGAGGCTCGTCATGGGAAAAAACCATGTAAACACGGTTTTTTCCTAAAGGAAGTTGTTATCACAACATCTACAAACTCAAGTACCCCATTATTGGGTATTCATTATTTGCAAAAAGTCTTTGCATAAGGCAGGTAGACAATATTGATTTTTTTCCATAAAAGTTATTACAATAACAGTATGGAAACAGAAAAAAAAGAAAAGCGTAAAAAATTTACCCAAGGGTATATATTTAAAATCATTATATTATTTGGTTTTATACTTATACTGCTTTTGCCCATGACATGCATGATTCGGGGCATAATCTATGAACGCAATGAAACTGCATATTCAGCAGAAAAAGGCATTATGGAAGCCTGGGGCAGCGAACTTATTGCAGCCGGGCCTTTCGTCGTTATCCCGGGTATAAGAACCGAGCAAAATATAACAAAAACAGAAAGGGACGGAGAAAAGATTGAAATAATTGAAAGGCCTTTTAATCTGGTCTTAACGCCGGATAAACTTGATATACGCTCAAATTTTAAAACCGAGGTACGTAAAAGAGGAATTTTTTCAGTGCCTCTGTTTTCAGGGGAGATGGTTTTTTCGGGAACTTTTAATCCAGAGACAGCCCTTTCATCTTTGCTTCACAACGAAAAAGTTTACTTTAACCAAGTAGAGTTAATTATAGTCCTTGACAGTCAAAAAGGAATACGGGGGATAGACAAGGCGCTTTGGAATGATAATGCTTTGGGGCAAGACTGGGAGCTTTTCTTTCAACCCGGCAACAGGGGGCTTTCTTTATCGGGAGTATTTGCAGATTCAAGCCCTTATAAGAGCAATTATATAAACAGCGGCATATATGCAGCCGTACCGTATTTTGCCAATTCCGAAATGACGTTTGACATCGGCATATCCATTCAGGGGGGGCAATTAGCGCGATTCCTTCCCATTGGCCAGGATTCTCATATTGAAATTTATGCGGATTGGGCATCGCCGTCTTTTCAAGGGGCTTTTCTACCTGGTTCCATGAATATTACAGATAAGGGTTTCGATGCGGCATGGGATATCAGTTACTTAAGCCGCGACATTCCGCTATTCTGGAAGAATGACGGCCTTGAATTAAGCCGTCATGGTTTTACAGATTCATTCTTTGGGGTAGATTTTTTCCGGGCAATTGACACTTATTCTTTGAATACCAGAGCCGTAAAGTACGCAATACTTTTTCTTGTAGTTCCTTTTTTGACTCTGTTCCTGCTGGAAATTTTTACCAAAAAAAAGATACATCCTGTGCCGTATCTTCTTTCCGGAATTGCCAATATCATTTTTTATCTTCTGCTTCTATCCCTTTCGGAGCAGATATATTTTTATTTGGCTTATCTTACAGCATCCGTTTCAGTTACAGTTCTACTTACCCTCTATTCACGATCGCTGCTTTCTTCATGGAATAAAAGCTGGTACATGGGTTTGACATCTGCATTCTCTTATGTGCTTCTTTACGCTGTTTTAAACTCAGAATCTTACGCACTTCTAATCGGTTCGGTTATGGCTTTTGCAGTAATTGCCCTGGTGATGTTCCTTACCCGCAGGCTTGACTGGTATGGTTCTGATCTGTAAGAGATTAACTTAGGTTTATGATGGTCGATAGTATTAATAACCACCGTAAGCGCGAAAAAGGCGTTTTGGTGTATCCGGTGTATTCAAGAAGGTCGGGCGGGCTTTCTGTGGGTATAAATCTTTTTCCCGGCAAAAAGCAATGCCCTTTCGACTGCCCCTACTGCGAAGTATTTCCATTTACAACTAACGCTGTTTTTTCTATTGAACAATTGGAATGTGATTTATATCCCTTAATAGATAATGCATTTAGGCAAAGAATCGAAATAAAGGACTTTTGTTTTTCCGGTAATGGCGAACCCTCTCTTTCTGCTGATTTTCCTAAGGCGTTGGAATTGGTCAGCCGTATCCGCAGGGATTTGGCTCCTTCGTCAAAAATTGTTCTTATCACCAACGGTACAGGATTATTGCAGATGGAAACTTTTACCTTTTTGCACAAATCAGCAGAACTGCATGATCTTGATATATGGTTAAAGCTGGATGCAGGGACATCCCTCTGGTATGAAAAAATAAACCGCTCTAATATTCCTTTTGAAAAATTAATATCTAAAATAAAGGAATTTACAGCCTGCACCCCTGTAACTGTACAGACCATGCTTTGCTCAGTGGACGGAACAAGCCCGCCGGAAGAAGAAATACAGGCTTGGGAAAACCTGCTTCTTGAGTTAGCTGTAAATGCATCAGGCAATATCAAAAGGATTCATCTTTACGGAAAAGCGCGCCAGGCGCCCGAAGATCCAAAGGCAGAAGCCCTGCCAAAAGAATATCTTGAACAGCGCGCTGCTTCGCTTAAGAAAATTTTAAGCGTTTTATCATCTGCCCCTCCGGTGGAAATCTTTCAGTAGAGGCTCTTGCAAAACTAAACCAAAGCCAAACAATGAACACCCTGCAATGAATACCCTAAAGAGGTTTACTGTGAGGCTCGTCATAGGAAAAAATCATGCAGGCACGATTTTTTCCTATGCCACTCAAGTT
>Ga0099364_10009651_pt1 | contig 13375 bp, 13 predicted proteins | sample TergutTh196P3_FD_73070 | JGI IMG/M metagenome (GOLD analysis project Ga0099364, IMG submission 73070) | Microcerotermes parvus P3 segment gut microbial communities from Pointe-Noire, Republic of the Congo - Th196 P3 | ecosystem: Host-associated > Arthropoda: Insects > Digestive system > Gut ...
GCCGCTTCTCCCGCCCTGCCCGGCTGAGTTCCGTCAATCCCCGTTACTTCTTTTATCAGGTCATAATGCCCTGTCACAGAAAATTCCGTTCTTGGCACAATATCCGGCATTTCAAGGTTGAGAGCCACCATTCCGTTTTTATAAGACATAATTATCCTCCTGTTTTTATTTATATTATATCATATATTTATTTTTATAGCAATACAAAAAATAAAAAAATAAAAAAACACAGAGCGAATAACCGCCCTGCGTTTTTATTTTTTTGCTTATATATTACGAACTAATACATAATAAGCCGGTTTTCTTTTACCCCAAGTATAATCGCCGCTTTTCCATTCGGTAAATAAATATTCTTTTCCGTCAATACTGCGTATTTCATAGGCAGGGGCGGCACTGCCGTCGCCTGATTTAAATAATATAGTGCCTTTCGTCCATTTCTGTTTAAATATATCACGCATAACGCATATCAATTCGCCGTCCGGTAAAAATTCCAGCGATTTGCAAAATAATTCTTCTTCCCAGTTTTTCCGCATCGGGTTAAAGTCGTCAATTTTTTTGACATAATCAACGGATACCCATTTACCCAGTACATTTTCATCGTTCACAAACGGCAAATCTATATTATCCTGCCGTCCGATTTCATATTTATTATAATGCTTGTTATCAGCCTGCTTTAACACGACGATTCTTTTTTCATCTTTACCAAACACGCTTAAAAATTTTGACCATTCCAAGAACATATATATTTCGCCGTTTATTTCTTCATATTCATACCGGCAAAATATTTTACCGTCGTTCGTCGTACTCATTTTTACATAGGCTTTCGTCCATGAAAACGCCCAATACTGCAAACCGTCCGGCAGAAAATATATTTCTTCGAAAAATATATTTTTTATATCAGATTTTCCGGGAGAAAAATCTTCTTTTTTATCAATAGTACAAACAACCTCCCAACGACCAATTACGCGCTCGTCATTTACAAACTCACTGTTAATTTCAATTTTATTCATATTATTTTCCCCTTTCTTCTCCGCACTTAATTTTTCTTCGATTTCTGTTAATCTGCGCAGCCTCTGCGCCGTTTCTTCGGTCAGCTTTTCAAGCTCTTGCCGTTTCCGCCAGATAAAATCATATTTTTTATCTTCTTCGGCAGAGCAAAACCGTTTGATTTCTTCAAGAGAAAAGCCTGTGTCTTTTAATTCTGTAATACGCTGCATTTCCGCCACTTTATCCATGCTGTAATATCTGTATCCCGTAAACTTGTCGATATAATCCGGCACAAGCAAACCTAATTTATCGTACCAGCGCAAAGTTTTTATCGTGACTTCACAGCGTTTCGCAAATTCGCCGATTTTTTCTATTTTTCAGCAGCTCCTTTCGTGATTTTTATATCAATTATATTATATACCTGCTGTCAGGGGGAGAGTCAAGGGATTTTTTAAAATTTATAAAAAAAATTTTTTCGCTTGCATAAATAATAAATATATGATATAATAAAAATAAAATTTATGAAAGGCTGATATTAATATGAAAAAAATAAAAGTCGCAGTCATAGGCTGCGGAACAATTGCGAACGCGGCGCATATTCCCTCGTATTTAAAAAATGATAAAGCAGAGATAATATATTTTTGCGATATTATCCCGGAGAGAGCGGAAGCTGCCGTTGAAAAATATAAATGCGGCAAAGCTATACTTGATTATAAAGAAGCTCTGAACGACCCGGAAATTGACGCTGTATCAGTATGCACGCCGAATAATATGCACGCCGAAATAAGCATAGCCGCGCTTAAAGCGGGCAAACAGGTTTTATGCGAGAAACCGTCGGCGAGAACTTACGGCGAAGCGAAAAAAATGCAGGAGGCTCAGGCTGAAACCGGCAATATGCTTTCTATAGGCGTAGTCAACCGATTCAACGCGGGAGTGCGGAAAATCAAAGAACTGATAGACGCGGGCGAACTCGGCGAGATTTATCATGTATACGTGAGCTTCAGAGCCGAACGTTCAATACCGGGGCTTGGCGGAGCTTTCACGACCAAAGCTATCGCGGGCGGAGGCGTACTGATAGACTGGGGAGTGCATTATCTTGATATAGTCATGTACTGCCTGAATGACCCGGCAGTTAAAACTGTTAGCGGGAAAGGCTTCTGCAAGCTCGCGAAAAATATGAGCGAGTACGAGTATACAAGTATGTGGGCTGAAAATACTAAAGACTTGAACGGCACATATGACGTTGACGATTTCGTTACAGGATTTATACGCACGGAAAGCTCGACTATAACTCTTAACGGTTCATGGGCGCAAAATATCGGCGTTTCTGAAACATATATAGATTTTATCGGCACAAAAGCCGGCATAAGGCTGCAGTACGGCGCGGATTTTAAATTATATAAAATAGCCGACGGCAAACTTAAAGCCGTTACGCCCGAATATGACACTTGGGATTTTTTCCAGAAAGAAATAGACAGTTTCGTTGATACCGTAAAAACTAAAGAAAGATTATCGTCTAACATCGACGCGGCGATTATAACTACGAGAATGATGCAGGCTCTATATGATTCTTCCGAGCAGGAGAAAGAAATCGCGCTGGATTAGCAAAATAAGTTGCGATAACGTAACGTATAAAATTTATATTAGTGGAGGTAAAACGCATGAGCGCAGCAAAATTGATTATAAACCGTATGATAGACGAAATGCCTGAAGATATGCTGTCTGAAATAATCCATTATATTGCATTTGTTCAAAAAACAAAAAAAGAATCTGTTTTCAATGAATTAGAGCAGGCAAGCGTTTCAAGCATAGATTTTTGGGATAATTCTATAGACGACGAGGTATGGAACAATGTATGAACAAGGAGATATTGTATTAATTCCCGTCCCTTTTACTGATTTGTCGTCAAGTAAAAAACGTCCCGTTCTGATATTGTCGTCAGGCTATTATAATAAAAACACGGACGATTTAATTGTAGCCGCAATAACGTCAAATATTGATAAAAAGCCCTATATTATCGAGATAACAAGCAATGATTTGTCCAACGGAAATTTACTGCATAAATCTTGTGTAAGAGCTGATAAGCTGTATACGTTGTCGCAGTCAATCGTAATAAAGAAATTCGGGACGCTTAAATCTGAAACGCTGGCGGCTGTAATCGAAATGATGTATAAAATATTTATGTCTTCCGAGGACTTGATGGAAACTGAATATCCTGTCGATATGGATAAACCTTGGTATCACGGTTCAAATATCGAATTTGAAATACTAAAAGAAGGTTCTACTATTACTCAATGGAGAGAATTAGCGGAAGCATTTGCGGCAAAACCTACCAACCTCAGCTATGGTGATATTTGCGGAGCAATTTCCCACAATGGTACTGAGAGAGCAATCCTTTACGTTATAGACGAGCCTTTGACATTAGATATTGATATTTATCAGCATCCGCACACTTCAATGCATCAAGGAGTCGAATTTCTAACAAGACGCCCCTTGAAATTGAAACGTATATTATAAGCATTTTCTGCGTCAAACAAACTCTAAAAATTAAATAAGATTTGTCAACACAATCTTAATAAAACGAGCGGCAATTCGCCGCCCGTTTTTCTTCACTCGAATATTTTCATATCTTTATCGTACATTTCTATTTTCTGAATAAAATAATCGTTCACAGCAAAGCTCACATTTATAGCCTTTACTATATTTTCAGGATTTAAGTATAACTCCTGACTTGTCATAATCACGCAGTCTATTTTTATATATTCGCCCTCGTCTGATATATTTAATTCGCAGATATAATCTTTTAGATTTATATTAATTCCGAGCTTTTTTTCTACGAAAATATCTCCCGCGAAAAGCTCGCTCAAGTTATTGATTTTAAAATCATCCGGTTTAATATAAATATAAAATCTTGTTTTATTTATATGCTTGAAAGCCTGTTCGGCTTCATAAATATCAAGAATATTCACGCCGGACGGAAAAACTCCGCGCAGTTTTTCAAACATTTCATTCGCGCTTATATCACCTGAAACTTTTATATCGACAAATTCGCAGAAACTCTCAACGCCAAGCGACAACGCCGATACAAAAGTTATTTTCGGGTGCGGGTTAAAGCCTTCCGAATGAACAAGTTTTATTCCGGCGCGCGCAAACGAACGCGCAAACAGCCTGTTCAAGTCCAAATGCGATATATATTTTGAAATACCGGTTTTTTCAAATTTTATTCTGAAATTTTTGATTTGAGTACAAACATCATGCTGTACGGACGCGCAATGCGCGTCCGTTTGTTTTTTGCGCGTTTTATTATTCCCCTCCGCCGGGACTTTATCGGCGGTGCGGTTTAATCCGCAATCGCTGACACCGCATCCCGCGCATCTTTCATGGCAGTTCGCAGTCGTCGCGCCTGATTTTGCAAGTTTATTTTCTCGAACTAAAAATTCACGCGATACGCCGCTGTCTACAAAGTCCCAAGGCAGTATATCATCATAATTATATTCGCGTTCCGCGTAATCTTCCGGCTTTATTCCGCAGTTGGCGAACGCTTCAAGCCATAAATCATAATTAAAATATTCGTCCCAGCCGTCAAAGCACGCGCCGAGTTTTACGGCTTCAAGCAAAACTTTAGATAATCTTCTGTCGCCTCTTGCGAACACGGCTTCAAGTTTTGACACGCGGGCGTCATGATAATTATATTTTATTTTTTTAGAATTAATCTGCTCTTTTAGTAAATTTTGCTTGCGGATCAGTTCATAGTAAGAATTTTGAGCTTCGAAACAAAACGGTGTATGCGGCTTAGGTACGAAACAAGCCGTGCTTATAGTTATGGTTACTCCCCTACCGCCGCTTTTGTTTTCGCGCTTATAATATAAGCCTACAGCCGTTTTAGCAAGGTCTGCGATTGCTATTATATCTTCGTCGGTTTCGCCGGGCAGTCCGAGCATAAAATATAATTTTATATTACTGCGCCCCGAATCAAACGCGAGTTTTATAGTATCAAAAATTTCCTGCTCTGTTAAATTTTTATTTATAATATCTCGCATCCTCTGCGAACCTGCTTCCGGCGCGAAAGTCAAGCCGCTTTTCCGGACGCTTGAAGTTTGTTCAAGCAGCTCACGCGAAAACGCGTCTATGCGCATTGACGGCAGCGATAAATTTATATTTAAATCGTCCGTCCAGTTTTTCAAACAGCCCGTTAAATTATATAAATCAGAATAATCGCTTATCGAGAGCGAAACAAGCGAAATCTCGTTATAGCCTGTGTTATTATAATTTTCAAGCGCGAGATTATTTAAAATATCAGCCGAACGCTCGCGCAGGGGGCGATATATAAATCCAGCCTGACAGAACCTGCACCCGCGCATACAGCCCCTGAAAACTTCAAGCGTGATTCTGTCATGCACGCAGTCTATATTCGGCACAATCGGCTGAACCGGAAAATACGCAGTATCAAGATTTTTAACGGCGCGTTTTTTTATACTCATGGGTACATCTTTAATACGCGGGCTTGTGGACGAGTTATGAGTAAAACTTTTAATTTTGCCGTCGTCTTTATATTTTACGTCATATAAGTGCGGCACATATACGCCTTCAATTTTCGAACATTCAAATAAAAATTCGCACTTGCACTCACAGAAATTTGAGCCGTACGGGGCATTTTTATGCGCCCTGTACAGTTCTATTACCTCTTTTATAACTTCTTCGCCCTCGCCGATAACAAATAAATCAAAAATATCAGCCAGCGGCTCCGGATTATATGCGCACGGTCCGCCTCCTATTATCACCGGATAATCTTTGCCGTGACGGTCATTTGCAAGCGCCGGTATATTCGCGAGATTCAGCATATATATAATATTAGAATAGCAAAGCTCATACTGGAGCGTAAAGCCGAGAAAATCAAACTCGCGGAGCGAATCGCCGGACTCAAGCGCGTATAAATCTATATTATTTTTTATTAGTTCATCCGCGAAATCTTTCGCCGGAGCAAAAACGCGCTCGCACCATGCGTAATCTAAATTATTTATAATCCCGGACAGAATTTTTATGCCCAGATTTGACATACCGATTTCGTACATATCCGGGAACGCGAACGCGAACCGTATATCAATTTCAGATTTATTTTTTATTATTTCTCCGTATTCTCCGCCCGTATATCTCGCGGGCTTCTGCACATTTTTTAACAGCTTCTCATGTTCTTTTTTTATCATTCGCTTTTTCCACTTTCATGTTTTTTCATCTATTATATCATATTAAACAAAATTTTACAAGTTAATTCTGATATTATTTTGCGCCGGTTTTATAAAAATCTCTTGACTTTTTTCTTGTTTGATGATATTATAATTTTAGTTATTAATTAAATCAGGGAGGCAGAAATTATGCCAAAAGGCAGAAAAAGATACAAGCGGAAAAACAGTCCGCAGATTCCGGAAAAAAACGGCTATTTCGGGAACCGCCCGAAACGGGAAAAAACTCCGGAGGAAATCCGTGAATATCTTAAATTATTTTTATTTATGATAACATGGATAATATTTCTATCCGGAATATATATGGTCTGCGTCCGGCTTGAATTTGAGCCGGTAATGCCGATTTATACGGGGCTTGGATTGATTTTATTTATCGTCTGGGCTGTTTATAACGGCGGGTTTAAAAAGATTGACGCGGATAATTTAGAAAAGCCGGAAGAAACGAGCTACGAAGAATTCTGCGCATTTACGGCTAAATTAAAAGAACGGCAGAGAAAATCGAAATATTTTTTGATTTTGTTTATCCCGTTTCCTATGATTATGCTCATGGATTACGTAATTTTTGTCTGGGGAGAAAGAATTTTGGGGTAGCATTAATAAAATATTAATATGTTTGAGCTATAATATATTAAATTATAAATATAAAAGTTATTGAAAGAGAGGTTTTAACATGAAAAAAGGGGATTGCAATATAACACATTCCAAAGCTATGTTCGTGCTGACTATTATAACTATGAGCTTCGCGATATTAACTTGCGTGGTTGTGATAACCGCGATGCTGACGCGCTGGATAACTGATATTAACAAAGCCGTGAAAGAATCAAAGACGCACATCGCGAAAGCCGCGGTAAGACTGAACAAGTTCAGGAAAGAAAGAATCAAGCATATATTAAAACTTCGCAAGCTGCAGCTCAAAGAAGAAAAAGAAAACAGAAAATACAGCAAGAAACACGGAGCCGCTGACGACGAAGATTTAGACAAAATTGCCGAGGAACTTGAAAATATAACGCTGGACGATATATAAATATAGTTTGGGGGCGGGCAAACTCTGTCCGCCCGCTTAACGCTTTAAATTCTGAAATGAAAGGGATATTATGCCGTATGACGCGGGAGCCGCCCGAGCGGTTTGTTTTGAACTGAACAATATAGCGGGAGGCAGAATAGAAAAAATATTTCAGCCCGCCAAAGAGCAGGTAGTCCTGCAAATTTACCGGCGCGGCGAACATTTTAAACTTATGCTTGACGCGGGCGCGGGCAGCCCGAAAGTCTATCTGACAAACCAGCCGGCGGAAAATCCGCCGGTGCCGTTCGCGACTTATAATATTTTAAGAAAATATCTGATGAACGCGCGTATAAGCTCCGTCAATTTAATAGAATTTGACAGGGTTTTCGAGATAAAACTTGATTCGAGCGACGATATGGGCTTCGCGAAAATTTTATATATTTACGCGGAGTGCATACGCAAACAGAGCAATATAATTTTATGCGACGAAAATAAAAAAATTATCTCGGCGGTTAAAACAGTTGATTTGTCTATGTCGGAGCTGCGGCAGGTTCTGCCCGGATTATTATACGAGCCTCCGGTTTCTGACAAAGTAAACCCGCTGACTATAAATAAGCAGGATTTTCTCGCAGATTTGGAGAACGCTTATCCGGAACAGCCCGTCTGCGAATATCTGCTTTCAAAATATCAGGGATTTTCGCCCCTGATTACAAGGGAAATCGCGTTCCGCGCGGGCAAAAGCACAGACATAAAAATCGGCGAGGCTGACAAGTCAAACTTGAGCTATTATTTTTTCGGGTTTACTGATAAAATAATAGCCGGGAAGTTTTCGCCGGTGATGCTTTATAATAACGATAAACTGATTGATTTTTCTTATCTTGATATAAGGCAGTACGGAAATTCCGCCGCCGTTAAAAATTTTAAAAATATGTCGGAGCTTATAGATTATTATTTTTATAAAAAAGAGTTTGATAACAGAATAAGGCAGAAATCACAGGATATTTTCAAGATTTTGGCGAACGCGTCGTCAAGGCTGATAAAAAAGATAAAAAATCTTGAAAAAGACTTGGCTGAATGTGAAACAAAAGAAAAATTTAAAATATACGGGGATTTAATCACGGCTAATATTTACAGGCTTGAAAAAGGCTTGGAAAAATATGAGCTTGAAAATTTTTACGGGAACGGCGATATTATAAATATAGAAGCTGAAAAGAATTTGACTCCCGCGCAGAATGCCCAGAAATATTATAAAAAATATAATAAGTTTAAATCGGCGGAGTATCATTTGAACAAGCAGATAGAGTCAGCTAAAGAAGATATAATTTATGTCGATTCAGTATTTGACTCTCTCACGCGGGCATTATCGGAGCGCGAGCTTGCAGAAATACGCGACGAACTTGCCGAATCAGGCTTGACGCGTAAAAATAATAAATCTAAAAAGACGCAGAAGAATCTGCCCGTGTCAAAGCCGGAAGAATATAAATCGCCGAACGGATTTAAAATTTTATGCGGCAGGAATAACAAGCAGAACGATAATCTTACGTTCAGGCTTGCGGGAAAGAACGATATCTGGTTCCACGCGCAGAAAATACCCGGTTCCCACGTTATATTAATATGCGGAAGCCGGTCGCCCGATAATAAAGATATAGAAGAAGCGGCAAAAATCGCGGCGGTTAACTCGAAAGGAAAAAATATGCCGCTCGTTTCGGTCGATTATACTCCGGCGCGTTACGTCAAGAAGCCTGCCGGAGCGAAACCGGGGTTTGTCACTTACTCAAATTTTAAAACGGCTGTCGTAAAGCCTTTAAATCAAGGGGAAGATTTTCATGAAAACAAAAGTTAAAGCAAAAATATTTTTAATTTTAATAATAACGTCGGCGGTTTTATATTCATGCTTCGCCGAAGAAGATTATGCGCCGGTCATGATGGTTGATTTCTCGCCACCCGAAAAAGCCGAATTAAAGGTGCGCGATATCCGGGTGAGAGGCTTCACGCTTGAATGGACTAGCGCGCGCGGAAATGAGTACGGGTACGAATACGCGGTCGCCGCGAGCTATGACGGCAATGTCGAAAATTATGAAACGGCTCTCGCGCATGATAATATAATCATGGACTTCACGCCGGATTATATGCTGAGCAATACATATCGGGTAACAGGGCTGACGCACACCGGAGAATATAAAATAAAATTGTTTGTCAGAGCAAAAAATATCGAAGTTTCAGAATATCTGACGGCTTCGGCGGTTTTGCCGTCTGACGGCGGCGCGAGAATTTTAAATGTTCTGATAAACGGGAAAGAAGCCGTATACGACAGTGCAAGCGATACTTTTTCGCATTATTATTTTCCCGGTTTTAAAGAAGATGAGTATACGGCGACGTACCGTACCGACCCCGGCTGCACAGTTTATATAAACGGTGAAAGCGCTAGTAATCAAGTGATAAGGCTGACGCCTGACGAGCCTCTTGAAGTCACTGTTTTCAATGAAGCAACGGGAGCGGCGCGAGATTATATAATATATACGGGCAGCAGGGATAACGGTTTGCCTATAGTTATGATTGATACCGGGGGACGGCGCATAGAATCAAGGAGCAGAATCGTGCAGGGCAGCATGAAAATTATTGACAGTGCAATCAATCCGCTCGGCGTCGGCTTGTATAACGGTCCGATAGAAATAAGGGGCAGAGGCAATTCTTCATGGGGAATGCCGAAGCAGGGCTGGAGTTTTTCTATTCCGGAAAGAACGCAGTTTTTAGACATGGCGCCGTCAAGGACATGGCTGCTGATAGCGAATTACGCGGATAAATCGCTAATGCGAAATTATACGGCTTATGAATTTTCGCGTGAATTAGGCGCGGCATTCGCCCCTAAAATGCGTTTCGTAGACTTGATATTGAACGGGGAATATTACGGAACTTATAATTTGGGGGAACGCGCAAGAATAGGCGAAGGCAGGCTTGATTTGCCGGTGCTCCGGGCTGACATGAGGAATCCGTATGAACTGACGGGGTCTTATCTGCTTGAAGTAAGTCACAGATGGAGATTGAGAGGCGGCGAAAACACGTTTCATTCGCCTCATGTTCGTCCCGACCAGTTTAATATGTGGGGGCTTGTTGAAGGAGATACTGTTATTATCAGACAGCCAAACCCGGATAATCTGTCGCGGTCGGCTTTTGAATATATAAGAGATTATTTTAATGATGTTGACGACGCTTTGTTCGGGGATAATTTTAAAGACCCGGAAAAAGGCTACAGAGCGTATATAGATACTGCGAGCTGGGTTGACTGGTACTTGATAAACGAGTTTTATAAGCAGGTTGACGGAGATTTTAGGTTAAGCACGTATTTATATAAGCCGCGCGGCGAAAAACTGCACATGGGACCGGTCTGGGACTTTGACTTGGGCGCGGGCAACGCGGATTACCGGAGCTGCGACGACCCGGAGGGCTGGTATGTGCGTACGTCTATATGGCATTCGCGGCTGTTCGAGGACGAGGCGTTCGCGCTGGAGTTTAAAGACAGATGGAACTACTTGAAAGCCAACGGATATTTTGACAGATTTTTCAAGAGAATAGACGATACTGCCGATATGCTCAGGCAATCGGCTGAAATGAATTTTAAAAGATGGCCTAACTTGGGTATGTATGTTTGGCCCAACGCAAATAATCCTCGAGACCGCACGACATATCAGGACGAGATAGATTATCTTAAAGACTGGATGAAACGCAGGTTTGAATGGATGGACAGGGAAATAAATAAATAGAGTTAAAGCGGCACGGGAAATTTGTATAATTTACAGGAGATTAATATGAAAAAATGGATTGCGGAAGATTGGGAATTTGAACTTAGCGTTACTGAAGGCAAAGCAAGACATTGCAGGATTGGTTTAGAGGAAGGCGATAAATTTATTTTTCAATATTCGTGCCCTGCTGATATATGTCCCAGAGTAATGCCAATACAGGAAGCACCAGCGGACGTTATGCAGCAGTGCCAACCAGTGAAGCAATAATACATGAGATAGAACAGAATACCATACATGACCCGATAGACGAAACTCTACCAATGTACTTTGCGACTTGCGCAACCAGCACTGCAGCACCAGACATATATAGTACTAATGTAGTATGGACGGCTATCAGTATGGATGTACCGCCTGCTCCACCATTAGCACAAAATGGCGATATTATGCAAGAAGTGGGTAGAAACCTATCATGTCCATTGACGCGTACTTGGGTAGTTGACGCAAGAGACAATAGAACCTATTGGATTAGATTAATCCCCAACTCGGGTGGTTCAGGCATAGACCTATGCTGGATGGAGACCAACCTAGCCTACGGTGGCGGCGGTACAAATACTTATAGCGACGTTTTACCAGTTACCACAAACGCTGGAGTGGATGGCGGTTTAGTTCAAACCTCATCTGGTTCAGTGGCTTGGGATAACACCAATGCTCGCGTTCACACTGCTCCGGGTGGATCGACTCCAACTGTAGTGCCAAATGCGCCATCACTAATATCTGGCGCTGGCGGTCAATATGGCTTCCTTTACAATTGGTGTGCAACCATGGGTGGTCGCAATGCCAATCCTAACGCTTGCGACACAACATCAACTACTGGTTTTACAGCAGCTTCTATCTGTCCATTTGGTTGGAGGCTTCCAAATGCTCAACCAACAACTGGTGGATTCTCTGCTCTCAACAACGCTGAAAACGGAGGTCAAACCACCACCATCTCCACCGGTCTCAGAACTAACTGGCTCGGTGTGTATGGGGGATATTACTTAAACGGTCTAGTTCGCATAGGCAATGAAGGCAATTACTGGTCGTCGACCGCCAATGCTCCTAATGCCGCCCACTTCCTGTCTTTCAACCCTACCTCCGTCACCCCAGCCCCCGCCACCACTAAGTCCAACGGCATCTCCATACACTGTGTACAGTAGTTCCAGGTAGACCTCAACCTCCCAAATAGCGCATCCTCGCTGTTTGGGAGGTTTTGAGTTTATTCTATTGTCGCCGGTAAATTAGCTCTTTTATTTCTTTTATGAAGTCCGCAACACAACTGACGAAAAATTTGCTTTTTATTGAAATTTCAAGATTTATTATCATAAACCTTAATTATCTAAAGCTAATATCTTTGTTTAAACATTTGTTTTTACAATATGTTTATATTTCTGGTCTTATTTACGTAGCTCCTGAATATAATTTGTTAAAAATTATTATATTACGCAGAGGAGAATATTTTATGAACAGATTTATCAGAAGAGTAGTTTCCCTTGTTATATCCTTGGCAATTCTTGCAGCCTTAGCATTGCCTTTGTCCGTAGCCGTTTCTGCCTCCAACGATGCAAGCATTACTATCAATGCGCCCAATACAAATATCAACTTGCATTTCAATTTTTTCACTGCTTACAGAATACTCAACGTAACAATCGACAGTTCAGAGGGTATTTATTACACCGTAAATAGCGATTTTCAGGCTTTCGAGAATTACCTTGATTCCGCATGTAAATTTAACAAACTAACAGTTTAAGCGATAATTCCAGTGAAATGAGCATATTAGCGGACAATCTTTGGGCATATTTCAAGACAAATTCTATTGTGTCAACCGGAGAACGAACTGCGACCGCAAGTGACCGCGTGACGATTAACGATATTCCGCAGGGGTATTATCTTGTTTTCGGCGAGGCACTCTCCGAAGAAAATAAAACCTTCACAGCCGCTCCGGCTCTCGTCAACGCCACGCCTACTGCCAGAATAACATTAAAAATGGCTACACCGACAATCGAGAGGCAGGTATGGGATCACCATTCCGACAGTTGGGCGGACACAACCTCTGCAAACATACGCGAACAATTGGATTTTAAGCTAACAACGGTCGTTCCGGATATGACAGGTTACAGCAGTTATATGTTCAAAATACAGGAGCAATTCACAGGCGGGCTAGTTCGGGATACGGGCGTTCCTGTTTCTGTCAAAATAGGCGGCGTGATTGTACACCAAAGCGGTTTTACCTATGGCATTGTGATAATGTACTAAAAAAGTTTTTGGACTAAAAAATGGAAAAAAGAAAATTCGATAAAATTGATGGCAAGCCCAATGACAATATCGTGCATACGCACAGACTTGGAAAAACAAATGGTTCTGCGCGC
>Ga0099364_10009652_pt1 | contig 13375 bp, 16 predicted proteins | sample TergutTh196P3_FD_73070 | JGI IMG/M metagenome (GOLD analysis project Ga0099364, IMG submission 73070) | Microcerotermes parvus P3 segment gut microbial communities from Pointe-Noire, Republic of the Congo - Th196 P3 | ecosystem: Host-associated > Arthropoda: Insects > Digestive system > Gut ...
TGAAAAAGCTGAATTTGAATATTGCAAGCGCAGCGAAGGGTAACGCGGACGCCGTGTTTGCGTTCGAACGGGCGGGCGTATCCATTCATGACGCATCCGGCAATCTGAAAACCGCCGATCAAATTATGCTTGAAATGTCCGATACGTTTGCAAAGATGCCTGAAGGTATTTTCAAAGCCGACCTTGCCGTAGCCTTATTCGGCAAATCAGGAGCCGACCTTGTGCCATTATTGGAGCAGGGCGGCGACGCAATAAATAAACTCCGTAGAGACGCCGTACGCCTGGGTTTGACGCTTGACGATGACGCCTTATCGAAAGGCGTAGGATTTTCAGACGCCTTGACCGAGGCTAAATCCGCCATTAAAGGGCTTAGCATGGCTATAGGCTCTCAATTGTGGGGTCCGCTGACGAAAATTACAGAGGCGTTTTCCGGATTCATCGTGGCAAATCGTGAATTTATCGCGTTGAAAGTCGGCGATGTTATGAAGCGGTTCCGGGATTCTCTTCCGACAATTAAGACACATCTTATTGCGGCAAAAGACGCCGTAGTTTCTCTGTGGACGCGCGCTGATAAGCTCGCGAAAGCCATGGGCGGCTGGGACGTTGTCATAAAGCGGCTTGTGCAGGCGTTTGTGCTATTCAAAAGTATTCAGATTGTCGGGCTATTGAGCGGCGCGACGATGCAGACGATTCAATTAGGCAAAGCGCTTATGACCGGCGGGAAGGCTTCCGCCGCATTTCTCGGTAAATTGTTTCCGGCGTTTAAAGGTCTTGCCGCGGGCATAGGCGCGGTATCGGCGCCGGTTCTGATTACCTTGGCTGCAATCGCTGCCGCAGCGTTTCTGATCTATAAGAACTGGGACCGGATAAAGCCCGCGTTGGTGGACGCGATTGCCGGAATAAAGGAAGCCGTGCAGCCGATCATTGATACGATGACGGCGTTTTGGGAAACACACGGCGCGACAATTATGGATGTGCTGAGTACTGCCGGCGCGTTCATATCAGATGTGTTTGTTACAGCCTTCAAAGTCGCCTTGAATATAATCACGGCGGCAATCAAAAACGTAATCGAAGTAGTTAAGCTCGTCATGAACTGCTTCAAAGCCTGGTATGTCTTCATCGAAACCGGAATAAAGGTAATTGCGGCGCTGTTCCGCGGCGATTTCGGCGGCGCGATGGATGCCATAACGGCAGGCGTCCAAAAGCTGAAAGACATTTTTGGAAACTCTCTGGAGTCTATAAAACAGATATTCGTTAATGCTTTCGGAGGCATTAAAGACAGCTTCTCGAACGTGATTGAATTTTTCACCGGCGGCATCGACAAGATAAAAGGCATATTCGGCGGCATTGGAAAAATATTCGGCGGCGGCGATAAAAGTGTTCCCAAATATGCCGACGGCGGATGGGTGACAAAGCCGACGTTAGCTATGATCGGCGAATCCGGTCCCGAAATTGTCATTCCTTTAAACAAGCCGAATCGCGCAATGGAACTGCTGGCGCAAGCCGCGAGTGCCGTTAACGCACAAAGCTCCGCCGAAAGATTGAGCCGCGCCGCAACCGTCAACACCAGCAACACCGACGCCCGCGCGTCGTTCGTATTTGCGCCGAATGTTCAAATCACAGGCGGCGATTCCGAAAGCATGAAACAGGTTGTAGAAAACGCATTTCAGGATATGCGCCGACAGTTTGAAAGCTGGATTCAAAATCGTGAATATCAGACTGCGCGGCTTGCGATGCGATAAGGAATTTTTTATGTTTTGGAAAACGAAAACGATTCAGGGCGACACGTTTGACTTGCTTGCCTTGTCGATATACGGCAGCGAAAAGCTGGCGTACGTAATCCAAAAAGCTAATCCGGAACATATGAACGTGATCTTTTTCGACGACGGCGTAGAGTTGATTATTCCCGAAACACCGGTGTCGGCGTTGACGGTAAACGTCCCGAATCCGCCCTGGGCGCGGAGGTGATTCCGCATGAGCACAGCCCGACGGACGGAAATAATACTGAATTATGAAGGAGTGGATATTACCGCCGACGTTTCCCGTTTTATCACAGGCTTTCAATATTCCGACGTGACGGTTTCGGACGAAATGGACGCTCTGGCGGTGAACTTTGAAAACGTCGCCGGATTGTGGAGCGGCGGTTGGTTTCCGGAGCGCGGCGCAAAACTCCAAGCCGCTATCGAATGTCATAACTGGTTTAAACCCGGCGAAACGTTGCGGCGTGAATGCGGAACTTTTGAAATAGACGATATAACGGATGAAGGCCCGCCGAGTACTTTTACAATATCGGCGCTGGCCGTAGGCATAACGCATCCTATCCGCAGACAGGAAAATAGCCAACCCTGGGAAAACATACCCGTCCGGACGATTTTGAATGAAATCGCCGCTAAAAATGGATTCGAATTAAAGTGGTATTCAAATTACAATCCCACAATAGACAGGATGGATCAGGATTCGGAAAGCGACCTCGCGTTTTTGCGTAAAGTCTGCGATTACGCCGGGCTTAGGCTGAAAATTACAGACAACGCGATTGTTGCGTTTCGAGGGGAAGAATTTGACGCAAACCCGCCTGAATTGACCATCCGCCGCGGTGTGGACGGATTATCGCATTATCGGTTTAACGCGAGCAGCGCCGACGTTTATTCCGCGTGTTCCGTGTCTTATTACGATCCGGCGGCGAATGAATTATTGGAATACCTGTATGTTCCGGACGGGATCAGCGGAAGCCGCGGCGGTCAGGGCGGCGGCGGCGCAAGCTCTGACAAGGGCGCGCGTGAATATGATGAAGAAACGCGCATGGAAATAGCGCAAACAACCAGTCGGGCGCCTGAAATTCAGAATCCGGCAATCGGGCAGGTTTTAAAAATTAATCAGCGCGTATCAAGTCTGGCGGAAGCTGAAGAACTCGCAAAGGCTTCATTGAGAAACAAGAACATGCGCCAGGTGAAAGCGACGCTTGATTTTATGGGCAACATCAAACTTTACAGCGGAATGAATGTGCTTGTCGAGGGCTTCGGGCGCTGGGACGCCGCGCCGTGGCAGATTGAAAAGATTATCCACGATTACACAAAATCCGGCGGATTGCGCACAACTGCGGAATTGCGCGGAATATTGAACGGATACTGACTCATGGACGCGGAAATAGCGGCAATTTTGCGGAAGCTGATAAGAGTGGGTACGGTTGTTAATTCGCCTGGAAACGGAAAGGCGCGGGTTGTATTCCCTGATTATGACAACAGCGTTTCATGGGAATTGCAAACAACCCACAATAACACCCATAAAAATAAGGATTATCACGCATACGACCTTGACGAGCAGGTTTTATGTTTGTTTTTAGGCAACGGCACGTCTTCGGGTTTTGTCATAGGCTCGCTTTATAACGATAAAGACGAACCGCCGGAAGGCGTCAATATCGACAAGCGGCATATCGTTTTTGATGACGGCACGTGGATTGAATACGACCGCGCGACTCATGAATTTAAAGCCGAAATCAAAGGCACAGCCGAAATCAAAGTAGAAAAAACGCTTGACGCGGAAGTCGGCGAAACAGTGAAGATCAAAGCGGGCGGTGATATAACCGCCGAAACCGACGCGAATATGACGTTAAAGGCTGCGGGTGATTTGTCTATTGAAGCGGGCGGTGATCTTTCTCTGGAATCCGGAGGCGACCTGTCGTTAAAAGCCAGTGGAAATTTCACGCTCAGCGCGGCAAACGCGACGGTAAACGCCGCCGGACAGTGGGCATCTCAGGCGGGAATCAACAGCGATACGCATAAGCATAGCGGCGTACAGTCCGGTCCGGCGACAACCGGCGCGGCTGTTCCGTAGGTGAAAACATGGCTGAAGGCGAAAGACTCGGAAGCATCGGCGACGTTAATTTTACCGTTTCAAGTCTGTTAAAACGCACGTTTAAGCGGATTACAGGCAGCGGTGAAGCGATATACGCAGATCATCAGGTTATAGGACAAAAACCTGTTTCCGAGTTTACGGGTTTAGACCTGACCGAGCGGGAAATTGAAATATCGTTAAACGCCGCTCACGGCATTAATCCGTTGGAAGAACTTGAAAAATTATGTGAAATGCGCGACGGCGGAGAGCCTCATAGCGTTGTGTTGTTCGGCAAAGTTTTTGGGGATTATACGATCAGGTCAGTAGATGAGGAAATTCAATACACGTTGGCCGGGCGTCCTTTAATAATAGACGTAACACTTATTATCAAAGAATTTATAACAACGGTTCCTTCTGAGGCTCAAATGAAAATGCGCGAGGAAGAATTAAAGCGCGGCGATACGGGTAAGGGCGGTCCGCAGAGACTGCCCGGCAGTCCGGCGCCGGAACAGAAACGGGATATGCAGATTGATCCTGAAACAAGGATGCCGGTTTGAACGAAATTATAACAATTACAAACGAACCTTTGGCTGATATTGAAATACTCGCTTCGGGAGAGCGCGGCATTTATCAGAACGTTCAAACGATACTTTCAACATGGCGTGGAACTGTTTTTTTAGATCGGTTGTTTGGTATTGATGCCGGCATGGTTGACAAACCGATGAACCGGGTTAGTAATCAGGCTTTGAGTAATATAACGGCAGAGATAGAAAAGCAGGAGCCGCGCGTAAAGGTGGTTTCCGTAAGTTTTGAACCGGGCGGCGCGGGACGCGGGAATTTAATTATAAGCGTTCAGGTGAAAATCAGAAATGGAGTTTTACTCTAATGGCTTTAGATTTGACAGGTTTGCCGGATGTAAGTTTTACGGATACTGATACTGCTAAAGTGGAATCCGCAATAATAACGCTTTATGAAGGTATAACGAAATCAGTATTGTTTCCCGCTGATCCCGTGCGGCTGTTCCTGTCCACGCTTGCAAACATCATAGCGCAACAGAATATATTGATTGATTATACGGGTAAACAAAACCTGTTGCGTTATGCACGCGGGGCGTTTCTTGATCATTTAGGCGCGTTGCTTGGCGTGGAACGTCTGGAAGCGAAACCGGCTTCGACGGTTATGCGGTTCATTTTGGAAGCGCCGCTTCCGTTTCAGCTTATTATTCCCGCAGGCACGCGCGTGACTGCGGACGGGGTTACATACTTTGCAACATCCGGAACGCTTATTATTCATGCTGGTACGGTTTGCGGGGACGTGGAGGCCGCGTGTCAACGCGCTGGTAAAGAATGGAATGGCATTCAGTGCGGTCAGATTAATCGAATTGTAGACCCGCGTCCCTATGTGAAATCCGTCGAAAATTTAGATGTTACAAGCGGCGGCGCTGACGTCGAGGACGATGAATCGCTTCGACTGCGAATTAATTTAAAACCGGAATCGTTTTCCGTCGCCGGGCCGGAACTCGCCTATGTTTATTGGACGCTGTCGGCGCATCCCGACATTTTAGACGCTTCCGTAACATCACCTGCGCCGGGCGTTGTAAATGTTTTTGTACTCTTGCGCGGCGGAAGAATTCCAGAAATTGACGGTTCTGAAATTGAAGCTGTTGAGAACATTTTGATAGGGAATAATAAAGTTCGACCGTTCACTGATTTTGTAACCATTTATCCAGCAGACGCGCATGAAATTGATTATACGATTACATGGTTCATATCAACGTCGCAATCCAACCGCATACTAGAAATTGAAAATGGCATTAAAGCCGCCGTCGCGGAGTATGAAGAATGGCAGACGGAGCGAATAGGTCGAGACATAATCCCGGATAAGCTCATAAGTCTGTGTCAGGGCGCGGGCGCGAAGAGAGTAGAGCTTAACGGGCTGGAGTTTACGCAATTGGACAATTCAACAATTACGAAATTTACTGAGAATCCGCAAAGAATAGTTTTCGGCGGCATGGAAAATCTTTAATGAACACATTACAAGACTTTAAATTTCGTGATTTATTGCCGTCAAGCGTAAGAGACGCTTCAAAGTTTGTCGCCGCGGCGCAATGTTTAGACGAGCTTTTTATTGAAACCGACAAGCGGATTAAAAACGCAGTCATCTATGCGCGCATTGATGAAATCACAGACGAGGCTTTGCTTGCAAACCTCGCGGCTCAATTCCACATTGAAGCGTATGAAGGTTTCGCAATGGCGGAATCATTAGATGAAAAACGCGCTCTGATAAAAAACGCCATTATGCTGCATATGCACAAAGGCACAAGATGGAGCGTAGAGCGCATATTTGAATTATTGAACATGCGCGGCGTTATCGTGGAATGGTGGGAACAACCCGATGATCCGGAATTCGAGCCTTATACATTCGATATTGATATTGAATCTGACCGCGTTTTAACAGACGAATTTATCAGCGATTGTATACGTATGGTTAATGCCTTGAAAAACGTGCGTAGTCATCTGCGGCAAATCAAAATGATTACACGGATTCTTTCAGGCATCCCGATCATCGGAATCACCGCTATGAATACAACCGAAACAACGGTAATGCCGCGCATCGTTGGCGAGGCCACTGTGAACATCGGAGTTTATCTCGGCATTGGCGAATATGGAACGGCGCACACTGCGGTTTATCCGCTTGCGATATAAGGAGATGTTATGGCAGAGCAAAAATACTTTTCGATTTTAACCCCGTATGGGATGGAAAAAACAACGGGGACGTTTACCGGAGAGCCGTCCGTAAAGCCGGTTTATATGGCGTTTGGAGACGGCGGCGGAAGCGAATACACGCCCGTTGAGGGACAGCAAACGCTCAAAAACCAGGTATTTGAAACAGAGCTTTCAAAACTGTCTATTGACCCGCAAAACCCTTATTGGATAGTTGCCGAGGCGATGATTCCGCGCGATGTCGGCGGTTTCTGGATACGCGAGCTTTCCGTGCGCGACGCGAACCATATTGATATTGCAATCAGCAATTACCCGGCGCGGTATAAGCCCTTGTTGGAAGAGGGCGCGCCGATGGCAAACTCCGACAAGCTGATTTTTCAGGTATCCAATACGCAAAACATCGAATTCAGCATAACGCCGTTTGAAGGCTTATCGCTCGGAGACATTTACAACAGCGTGGAGTTATCAGACGCGGAGGTTCCGGGCGCGGGAACGCGGACGCACTACCGCATCGCGGGCGACGCCGCAGGCTACTCTCCGTATGATCCGAATATACCTGAGGAACCCGAAGAGCCGGAAGAACCAGAGGAACCAAGCGAACCCGAACCGTAAACCGGCAGTTTTAATTATAAGGAGAGCGTTATGAGTACATACAAAGGGGCGAAAATCGCGGAAACGCGCATATACGATAATCCGGACAGCCCTGAAAACAGTGATTACCGGGTAGTTTTGCCCGTTACCGTTATGGACGCCGTAAAAGACCCGGTCACCGGAAAAAGCCTGTCCGAATTGGTTAAACCGGAAAATGTTGATTTGCTTATTCCGGAAGCGACGCTAACCGTCAAAGGCATTGTCCGCAAAGCGTCGGCGGCGGAAACTCTGCTTGGTAATGAAGTCAACGCGTACGTCTCACCGGAATACTTGCACGCAGTCATTAAACACATATTTGATGAGGGCGGTTATATAACTCCAGTTACGCCATATGAACAAACAATCACCACATCCGGCATATGGACGCCTCCCGCAATTGGCATGTATTTGTTTGAACTACAGGCAGGCGACGGCGGCGGCGGCGCCGGGGGCGCGGGTGGACTAGGTCTCACTGACCAAATATTTGAGATTACCGGCGGACATGGCGGAGGTCAGGGCGGCGGCGGCGCGTTCGTATCCCAGGTAGTAGGTATAACCAGCCTTACCGGCATTCAGATAAATATCGGCGCAGGCGGCAGCGGCGGCACGCCCGGTTATTTCGACCTCAACTTCGGCAACAGAAACGGCAGCGCCGGCGGTACGACATCCATCCCATCGCTATCGCTAACCGCGACCGGAGGCAGCGGCGGATACGCAGGGGATCATATGGATTATGTTGGACCTTCGTATGCCAGCAAAGGCGGCGCGGGCAGCGGTAACGGCACTAACGGAGCAGACGGTCAATTCAGTAATACGGTGACGAATCAAGGATACTACTACCACTACGGCGGCGATCCGACCGATCCGTACTACAACATGCAGTATTGGTGGGCTGCAGGCGCGCTTGGCGGTCAGGGCGGCGGAAAAAGCGGCAGCGGACGTACTGGCGGAGGCAAAGGCGGTAAAGGCGGCGAATTTTTCCTGTTTCCCGGCAACACGTATTCCCATTTCATCAACGCGCAATCCGGGACGAAAGGCGCGAACGGTTTTGTAAAGATAATTAGAATTTCATAAGGGAGGAATTATGCCAGATTATTACAGTCCTGAAGGAAACTTTGAAGTATGGGAAGAAAAGCCCGACGGTTATTATACGGCGGAAGAATGGGAGGCGTTACATCCGCCGAAGCCCCCGACAATTGAGGAAACAACCCAAAAGTTTATTGATTTGATTCAATTACGGCTGGACCGCTTTGCGCAAACGCGCGGATACGACGGGATATTGTCAGCGTGCAGTTATGCGGTATCGACCGCCACGGAGTTTCAGTCCGAAGGCGTGTTTTGTGTGGAAAAGCGCGATGCGACATGGTTGACGGCATACGCAATCCTGAACGATGTAACGTCGGGCGCAAGACCGATGCCTACATGGGCAGAGGTTGAGGCGGAACTTCCCGATCTCGAATGGCCGTCCGTACCGGTTGACGAGCCGACAAACGACGGCGGAGACGCGTAAACTTCCGCGGATAACCACGCCCGGCGTTTAGCGTTGCCTGCGCCGCAAAAAATAACAATCACCGCCAAATGATAAAACGGCGGCTTGTTTACAAATAAGCCGCCGCCGCGAACGTTTTAACAAATGCGGCAACCACGTCAATAAGGAATGGACATATGGAGACTACTATAAGTTCAATTTTAACCGGTATGGGAACTACAGGCCTCGGTTTTTTGTTCTTGTGGATTTTCATGAAACAATACTTTAAGCATATGGACGCTATCACTGAAAATTTAAACGCTATAGCTGTCGAAACACGTATGCTTGCTTCAAAGGTGGATAATCTTCAAACAGCCCAGATGCTCCAACAGGAAATAGACCGACAACATTCCGGCAAAGTTGACGGTATACGAGACGAAATAGCCAAGATATATATGATGGTTACGGAACTGCTGACGGAAAGCCACAAGATACCTTTCGGTGAAGTCGCGATAATAAAAGAACTTTTAACCCGCGAACAGGTAGCCGAAATCCTAAACGCGCAGACCGATTTATCCAAACGATCTTAAAGAGGCGCAACATGACAATCAATAAGCGAGTACACGAGATAATCAAAGCTCACGAAGGATTGCGGTTAAATCCATATCGATGTACGGCGGGACGCTGGACTATCGGATATGGACACAATCTTGAGAATCACGGTAAACCCATGCCAGACAGCATCACGCGGCAGGAGGCAGAGCAATTGCTCGACGCAGACATAGCATCGGCAGAGGACGCCTGTATGCTCAATATGCCGTATTTCGGGATGTTGGATGAAGTGCGCCGCGCCGTCCTTATTGACATGTGTTTTAACCTGGGCATTAACGGGCTTCTGGGCTTCCGAAAAACTCTCGCCTGCGTTGCCGAGGGCAAATACACGGCGGCGGGCGCTGAGATGGCATCATCCAAATGGGCGGGACAGGTAGGATACCGCGCGCATCGGCTGGGCAGGATGATGGCATACGGCGCGTGGCCGAACGACATACCCGCGCTTTCCTTGAAACAAAGGAGGGAAGAATGACTATTGAAAAAGCCTGCCTCACTTGTCATTTCCTGATGGATGAAGTCTGCGTATGTGATAAATCGGAGAAATGCGCGGATTTCGTAAATGTAAATCACGTTTGTGAACATTGGAAGCCTGCATCGGAAATCGAACTTAACATTCCTAAAAATAGCTATCAGGCGAAAAAAAGGAGAGAGGTAATGTGGGAAGAAATTAAGCATTTTCAAAGCAAAGAGTTTGATGACAAAACCAGACCAGGATCAGGACGGGACATGAATATGGACTTTGTGCGCGCGCTGGATTTAATGCGCGAGCGCGTCAATGCACCATTGATCATAAATTCCGGTTATAGGAGTCCGGATACAAACGCGGCGGTCGGCGGAACTGACGATTCGGCGCACACTCGCGGATTGGCAGCCGACATAAAATGCCTCAATTCCACCACGCGCAGTAATATCATAAAAGCATGGATTCTATCAAATCCGAAAGTTTTACGCATGGGCATATACCCGACATTCATTCATTTGGATGTTGATCCGACGCTTCCCTACCCCGTGATATGGGTAGGGTAAATGATATAAGGAGACAAAAACATGTGGAAAAAACTTGCATTGATTGGAGTTAAAATCGGGCTTAGTCTGCTTGCGCCTAAAGCGGGCGACGCTATGAAAGACATATGCAAAGTCGCGGATGTTGCATTGCCTATCGTGGAAAAGGTTGCGACAGCAAACATGATACGCAATGGCGATACTGTAAATGAATATAAGTGGAAGGCGGCAATGTCCATGACACAGGACGCCATAACAAATATGGGCGGCGTTGCGTTCACTGAAAAGCCCAAAGAAAACGTAATCGAGTCCGGCGTCCAATTGGCATATTCGATTTTCAAGAGTAAGAAATAATAGCGGAGTCCCGGCGCTCCGCAAAATATATTGTGGAGCGTAAAACGCAATTCAGACTCCGCAAAAAAGGAACAATGATATGAAAAACACATTGCTTTGGATATGGCAGTTGCCGCAAAACATTTTAGGGCTGGCGCTGTGGGGAATCATCTGGATGCAAAAACGGGTAGTTACCGTCTCGAATTATGATTACAGCCCGTATGTAGTCATATGGACAAATCACACGGTGTTTGGGGTATCACTTGGTAGGTATGTTATCGTTGGCGAACAGGCAAGGATGACGAGCACAACCGTACCGCACGAAATCGGACACTGCAAACAATCGCGGTATTTCGGACCGCTGTATTTGTTCGCCGTCGGCATCCCGTCCGTAATCCGTAACTATCGACTCCCGCGCCGACCGGGCGATTGGGCAGACCGGCAGCGATGGTACTACTCCGGATGGCCGGAAAAACAGGCTGACAGGCTCGGAGGCGTTAAGAGAACGTACTGATTTTTTGTTACTAGTTTGTTACTAATGTCCCCATTTCAACCGCCGTTTACACCGTCGAAAAGTTCAATTTTCCTTTGAAATACGCCATTCCGGCGAATCTGGAACTGCAAAAAATTATTGTAGTAAACATGCGGATTCCACACTTTTTTTCGTTTGGAAACCAGATGTATTTTAACAGACGAAACCGCCGGTCGAATACAATGATTTTCCGGTATTTTTCGGTAAAGACGGATCTGCATTGATTGGAAAGGCGGTTGGAAATATATGATCTCCCACGGAGCGACCGCATCCGCCGCCAAATGTTCAAAGGCTGTTTTATAACAGAATCACAGAAAATAATATCAAATTTCTGACAAGAGAACGGATACTTACAATGATGGATGGGCGTAACGTTACCTTACCTTTATTCCTTCGTCCAAATAGCGAATCAACGGATAAATGAAAAACTCTATAATCCTCCGCTTGCCGACTTTTATCTCGGCGGTAACGCCCATTCCGTTTGTTATTTCAGATTCCTGCCCGTCAACACGCAAGCTTATCCGCTCCGGACGTACCAGAGTTTCATACATTAATCCCATGTACTGATCTTCGATACTGTCTTTGGATACATGCGTAAGTTCGCCGTCAATAATACCGTATTTCTGAAACTCGAAAGTGTCTATCTTGATCGAAACCTTCATGCCGGGAGAGATAAAGCCGACATCGCGGCTTGACACCAAAGCCTTAATTAATAACGGAGAATCCAACGGGACGATTACCGCAAGCCTTTCCGCGGGAGTGACAACGCCCCCAACGGTATGAAACATGAGTTGAGCAACATGTCCCTTGACCGGCGATGTAATCTGCTGCCTCATACTGCGATATTCAGCCTGCTCTATGCTTCCGGAAAGATACGACTGGCGCAGACGGTTATCCGCAAGTTCAGCCAGTAACCGGCTGCGCTCTTCATCACGCAACAACGCTGTCTCGCGCTCAATGCGCAATAAACCGGCACGAAGTTCCTCAAGTCCGTGAACGGCGTTCGCGCGGGCGGTTTCGGCGTCGCCGGCCTCCACTCGTGTCAGTTCCAGTTCCTCTCGGCTGATTAAATCCTCAAGCGCTTCCATACGCTCAAGCCTTCGCCCGGTCTGTTTTGCGCGTTCCTCCGTCTGTCTTGCCGTTCGATCCTGTGCAGCCAGTTGTGATTCAACCTGCTGTGATTCCTGACGCTTTACCCGCAACTGCGATTCCAGCCGTTCGCGGGCGGCGCGGTACAGATCGGTTTGAACCCGTGTCAAAACGGGATTGTATCCCGCCGGAGGATAGAATTCCGTTCCGTCAAGCAGTGCCTCAATGCGCAATATAGCAAGTTCAACCTGCTGTGTTTCAGTACGCATCGAAGCAAGTTCAGGGTCTATATCCGAAGGGTCGATTTCCATCAATACATGCCCTTCTTCAACAAGATCGCCGACTTCAACACGGATACTGCGTACCACGCCCGTATTGAGCGGCTGCACCGTCTTTACCTCTCCGGCCGGTATTACCCTGCCGCGAGCCGTTACAACTACGTCAATGCGTCCAAAGAACATCCAAAGGGAAAAAAACAGAAAGGCCGCGAGGATAATCCAGAATACCGTCCGCCCAAGAGGATTAAGCGGAGCGTCTTCAATCTCAGCCAAAAGCGGCCTGAACTCATGTTTATCATGCGTGCTATCCGCCGTTTGCGCCATTTGACTATCCCTCCTGCTGGTCGTGAAGATGACGGTAATAACCGCCCAGCGACAACAGTTCGGCATGTGTGCCGCTTTCAACTATCCTGCCCTGCTCCATTACAAGAATACGGTCGCAGGCGCGGATGGTGGAAAGCCTGTGGGCAATAATAATGGTCGTCCGCCCTTTTTTGATCGACTGCATATTGTCGCGGATGACTTTTTCCGATTCATAATCAAGAGCGCTGGTGGCTTCGTCAAAGATCAGAAGATGGGGATTTGTAATCAGCGCGCGCGCTATGGCAATACGCTGTTTCTGTCCGCCGGAAAGGGAACCGCCGCGTTCGCTGACCTCGGTATCGTAACCCTCCGGCATACGGGCTATAAACTCATGCGCGCCGGCCAGTTGCGCCGCCCGAAGGATTAATTCCATAGACGCGTCGGGCTTTGGAAGCGCGATATTGTCGCGAATGGTTCCGCTGAAAAGAAAACTCTCCTGGAGTACCACGCCGATATTGCAGCGCAGCCAGAAAGGGTTCAAATGACGCAGGTCTATTCCGTCAATGAATATCGC
>Ga0099364_10007629_pt1 | contig 13374 bp, 13 predicted proteins | sample TergutTh196P3_FD_73070 | JGI IMG/M metagenome (GOLD analysis project Ga0099364, IMG submission 73070) | Microcerotermes parvus P3 segment gut microbial communities from Pointe-Noire, Republic of the Congo - Th196 P3 | ecosystem: Host-associated > Arthropoda: Insects > Digestive system > Gut ...
TTTTGCGGGACGTCGAGGACGCCGTCCCCTACGATAAACAATATAAATTAAACATTCCCGTCATTGCGAACTTGCCGCAACTTCAAAACACTCGCCGCTGCTGCGGCATCCTCTTTACAAAAGAGAGCAGGAATTTTAGTGTATCACCCGTTTTTATCCTGATTGTAAGATAACACTCACTGTGCGTAAAAATAAATAATTAAATTATAGGAATTGCAGATATAAATATTATGAAATTAAATGAATTTGTAAAAAATAAATATATTATAAACGCCATAAAAGATATGGTACAGTCGAAGCGCGTTTCAGGCACATTTATTTTTGAGGGTGCAGAGGGAAGCGGAAAAACCGAGATTGCAAAAACTCTTGCCAAGACAATAATCTGTCTGGACAGCGACTACAAAGAAAAATACGGCGAGGGCTGCGGAGTATGCAAATCATGCGAAAAAGCCGATAAAAATACTCACCCCGATATAATTACTGCCGAACCTGAAGAAAATAAAGCGGGGGGATTTCATATAGATAAAGTCAGGGAAATTATCGGCGAACTGTATTTATCCCCGAATGAAAGCGACGTAAAAGTCTATATCCTTGAAGATTTACAGAATATGACTGTTCAGGCGCAAAATTCTTTGCTTAAATCTATCGAAGAACCCCCGCATTTCGTTGTTTTTATAATAACAACGACAAGCTGTGATTTGATTCTTGAGACCGTTGCGTCAAGAGCCGTAAAATTCACTATGGAATATATAGATAACAAGACTATGCAGGATTATCTTGAAAATTATTTGACGGGCTATAGTTCCGACGAGATAAAAAAAGCCGTCAAGTTTTCAAATGGGTCTATCGGCGAAGCGATGGATATTCTTAAAAATAAAACGTCGGCGTATAGCGGCATGGACGGGCAGATAAAACATATACTGTACGGCAAGGCGAAAAACAGCAAGTCGGATATTTTTACTGCTTTGCAAAAACTTATGCTAGAAAATCTGACAAGAAACGAGCTTTTGAATTTTTATTCTGCGTTGGAAACTGCGGCAAGGGATATTCTTATATTCAAGATTTTTATAAACGGATATGGCGGACAGGAAATATTGAACATGATGACATATTTTGAGGATTGCGAAGACATTGAAGTATTAGCCAATATTTATTCAACAGAAAAAATTTATGAATTAATGCAAAATATTCATGATTTTAAATCAAATTTAGATTATAATATAAATACGAAGTTAAATATTGCGGTTTTTTTCGCATTATAAAAATGTTTTAATTAAAATTCAAATAAGGGATATTTAATAATGAATACTGAAAATACAAAAAAATCACAAAAAACAAATGAAAATGAAGCGGAAAATATAAAAAAAACAAAGAAAACTACAGAAAATAGAGAAAATAGAGAAAATAGAGAAAACAGAGAAGAAACAAAGCCTAAAGATTCTAAAAAATCTAATTTTAGATATTCAAACAGAAATAAGAAAAAAAGACGTTTTAATGATGAGAATAATAAAAATGATAATCGGGATAACAACGAAAAGCGGGAAAATCCCCGTGTAAAACCAAAACCCCAAAAGAAAAAAGAAGCGCGGGAACAGCCGAAGTTACGCGAATTTAATAGCGGCAGAGACGAAGTTGAATCTGAAAACGAAAATTTAAGCAATATAAATGACAGAGATGATGACTTGGATTTTACAGAGGAATTGGTTGTGCAGAAACAGACTGAAGAGGACGACGAAGAAAAAGTTGAAATCGTAGGCGTCAGATACAAGCCGGTCGGCAAAATATATTTTTTCGACCCCGGCGATACGCAGTATGAAATAAACGACAAAGCAATTGTCGAAACTTCACGCGGGGTTGAGCTTGGATATATAGTCATAGCAAATAGAAAAGTAGGCATATCGAAGATTGTACAGCCCTTTAAGCAGGTTCAAAGGAGAGCTACGCCTGATGATATTGAAAAAGTTCGGAACAATAAAATACTCGCGAAACAGGCGATGGCAATTGCCGAAGAAAGGGTAAAGGCACACGGATTAAAACTAAAATTAATCGAAGCGGAATATACTTTTGACAATTCAAAGCTGTTGTATTCTTTTACTGCGGAAAACAGAATTGATTTCAGAGAGCTTGTAAAAGACCTTGCAGCTATTTTTAAAATGAGAATAGAACTCAGGCAAATCGGAATCCGCGACCAGACAAAAATTGTAGGGGGACTTTCGATATGCGGCAGACCGTTTTGCTGCAACTCGTTTTTGCAGGATTTTGAGCAGATAACTATAAAAATGGCGAAAGAACAGAATATATCAATAAATTCCGCGAAAATCTCGGGGGCTTGCGGAAAACTTATGTGCTGTTTGAGATATGAACACGAAACTTATGAGGCTCTGTGCAAAGATATGCCGAAGCTAAATGCTATCGTAGAAACGCCGACGGGAGAAACAGGAGTTGTAATTGAGACTAATATTTTGGCGGGGACGTGCAAAGTAAAAATAAATGTCAAGAATAATACTGAACAGGGAATTAACGTGATAAAGCCGTATTCAAAAAAAGAGCTTAAACCTATAGGTTTTGTCAAAGGCGGCGAAAGTCAAGACAATAATAATTACGGTGCTGACAATGCGAATCAAAAAGATTGATTAAAAAAATAAGGCGAGGACGATAAATATTTTCTGCGTAAATAATTAATATAGTCAAAGAAGCGAGGACGAAGAACAAATGATAATAAAAAAAGAGAGAGTCAAAAAAAGAATGGTATTTTTAATTATCTGTGTTATTGCCATGCTCCTGCCAATACTGGCGTCATGCGCGCAAAACATAGAAGTTTCCACCGAACACGGTATCTTGGCAAACAATAATATTGCGGATTTTTATTTTTATTATCCGCCGGAATTTACACTTGATAAAAACGCATCTATGATTAGCGTTTACGCTACGGACGACGAAAGAATAGAGACGGATATAATTAGAGACAATGAAGTTTATAATCTTCAGGTTGTTCACCCGAATTTGTCCGCTACGGTGTTTGGTCTTCCCGAAGAATATAAAAACATAGACGAATACTGGGAAAACGATTGTCTGCCTTTATTTGAAAAGACTTTTTCGTCTATTGAAGTGACAGGCACGGAAGAGTTGACGATAAATGACTGTATAGCGAAAAGATATGATTATACCGCGACACTGGCGGGTATGGAATTTCAATACTCGCAGGTGTTTATAATACGCGGAGGTCACTTATATACTCTGACATATACAGCTACGCCGCAAAAGTTTGCAAGATATGAAAAAGTTTTGGATACGGCGTTGACTACTTTTGCGTTTAAATAGAGAATAATAGACTTCCTCGGAAATAGTCTTTTAGCTCTCTTTTTGTAAAGAGGGCTTTCGGCACAAAATCTTTATGTTAATTTGATTTCCGAGGAGGTCTAACAATAAAACAGACCATCTCAAATGGAACAAAGATGCTTTCGAATGTATGAAAGAAAGTTTTGACTATTTGATTTCCTGCGGATTAGAGGCATAAGGGGAGGTAAAAAATGGCATATATGCACAAAGAAACATTTAAAATATATTCTGAAAACAGTGTTACTAATCCTGTTGATTATTTCGAGGTTGATGATTTAATCGCGTTGCCGATACAAACATTAAATCACAAAGGCTACATCACAGAGAGTTGTTGTTCAGGGCATCCGTTTTTATATTTAATTGACGCAAGAATAATATTACCTGATTTAAGCAGTTCTGTTATATATGGGTCTGAGGATTCACCGCTAAAAAAACCCTGTAGAAGTTTTATCTTATTCAAAGAGGGAATTTATTTGAAAAAATTACCGCCCGAATTTAATATAGATAAAACAAAAGACAACGAGACGTTAATTGAGAAATATTATAACGATAATGGCGTTTATGAATATGAAATTGTCCGCAATATTCTTAATGCAATGGAACAATTATATGAATGGGCTTTAAATTTACCCGATTATAAAGATTAATTAAAAAAATAAAATAACCATTATATATCAAAATAAGTTTAGAAAGATAAGAAGATAGATAAACAGAGAAAAAATATGAGTATTATAAGAAAAATATTATCCCAACCTGTCGAATCGCTCGGCAGTATCGGAACTGCAAGAAAAAACGGCTTCACCCGTTTAAATATCTATACTTTGTATGATTTGCTGTATCATTTCCCGCGACGATATGAGGACAGACGGGTAGTAAGCCTTGACAATATCGAACTGTACGGCAAATTTGCCGTATGTCTAAGAGTGAACTCGAAGCCGAGTTCTATTTATGCCAAAGGGTTCCCTATGGTTAAGTTTACCGCTGCGGAAGTAGCTAAATCCGTCGATAAAGGCGAGGAATTATTTGAGGAAACGGGGAACCAAGTTGACATAGTATATTTTAACTCGGATTATTTAAAAAGCGTTTTTAAACAGGGGAATATCTATATATTTTACGGCAAAATATCGTCGAATTTAGTGAAATATGAAATGGTCAATCCAAAGTTCGAGCCGTATCACGGCGAAGAAAATAATACGCCGTTTTATCCGATTTACAGAAAAAACCCTGTGATAACTCAAAATATGCTTATAAAATCCGTAAACTCCGTGATTAAACTTATCTCGAAAGATTATGACGAACTTGACTTTTTACCTGAATATATACGCGAAAAATATAATCTGTGCGACACGGGTTTTGCGTTGCAGAACATACACAATCCCGAAAGCGAAAAGAATTTAAAACTGGCGAAAGACAGATTTATTTTTGAGGATTTTTTCCTGTATTCTTTTGCTTTGGGCTGGCTAAAGAGCAGACGTGAGTTCATACCGTCGCATAAATACGAAACAGACGTTGATATGCGTGAGTTTTACTCGGCATTGCCTTTTACGCTTACATCAGCGCAGCAGAGGGCGATTGATGAGATATTAGGCGATATGACGGCACAGACTAAGCCTATGAACAGGCTTGTTCAGGGCGATGTGGGAAGCGGTAAAACTATGATTGCCGCCGCCGCCGCGTTTTTCGCTTGTAAAAACGGCACTCAGGCGGCGATGATGGCTCCGACGGATATTTTGGCTGTTCAGCATTTTGACAGTCTGTCGGTTTTATTTGAAATGTTCGGATTAAAAACCTGCCTACTCACAGGCTCGCTCAAGGCTAAAGAAAAACGGGAGGCTCTTAAAGCTATCGAGGACGGGAGCGTTGATTTTATCATAGGCACGCACGCCGTGATACAGAAGAACGTGAATTTTCATAGTTTAAGTTTGGCGATAACCGATGAACAGCACCGTTTCGGCGTGAATCAAAGAGCGTCAATGGAAAGCAAATCACAGCTTATGCCGCATACTCTTGTCATGTCCGCTACGCCTATACCGAGAACGCTTGCTCTAATCATGTATGGCGACCTTGAGGTCAGTATCGTTAACGAGCTTCCCCCGGGACGGCAAAAAATTGATACTTTTGCCGTAAACAGCTCATACAGAAAAAGAATATATGACTTTACCCGAAAATTAATCGGCGAGGGCGGACTTGCGTTTATCGTCTGCCCGCTTGTCGGAGAAGATGAAGAAGACGACGAACCGCTTATTCCCGATGCCCATTCCAATGCGATGAGTAATATGAAATCCGTTAAAGCGTATTATAAAGAGCTTTCGGAAAAAATATATCCCGACATTCCCCTCGGGTTTATACACGGTAAAATGCGCGCTGAAGAAAAAGACGCCGTTATGGAGCAGTTTAAAAACGGCGAAGTAAAAATATTGGTTTCGACCGTTGTTATCGAAGTCGGGGTAAATATTCCCGACGCGGTATTGATGGTTATAGAAAACGCAGAGAGATTCGGCTTATCACAGCTTCATCAGCTTCGCGGGCGCGTCGGCAGGGGAGATAAAAAAAGCTACTGCGTTTTGTTCAGCGACAACGAGAGTGAAAACTCGAAAAAACGGCTTGATATAATGTGCAAAACAAACGATGGATTTGAGATTGCGAAAAAAGATATAGAAATACGCGGACCGGGAGATTTGTTCGGCGAAAAACAATCGGGCAACGTAAGATTTAAACTCGCGGACCTCGCGCTCGATACAGATATATTATATTCTGCTTCAAAAGCCGCGAAAGAAGCCCTCGAAAAAAATCCAAATCTTGACAACCCCGAAAATTATAGACTGAAACAGGCTGTTACGGAGATGTTTCATTCAGATGACCCCGGTAAAATCGCGTTTAATTAATATGCTGTTTAAAGTGGTAGAACGAGTAATATTAAATCTATCCAGGGAATCGCTGTAAAATGTAGCTATTTAATATCAATCATTTTAGTTTGATATATTCACCAACCGCGCCTACAAGCGCGTACATATCCGACGGATAAATATCTCCTATGTTTCCTATTCTGAATGTAGGCATAGAAGTCATTTTTCCGGGATATATAACGAATCCTTTTAATTTGAGTGCTTTATAGAGTTCGGAAAAGTCCAAATCGCCAAGTTCAAATGTAGTGATAATATAAGATTGATGTTCGGGTTTTACAATAGAGTGAATATCAAGTTGAGCAAGTCCTTTGACAAGAATTTCATGGTTTTCCGTGTAACGCGCCTTGCGAGCCGTTAATCCGCCCTCTTTTTTATACTCGTCAATCGCTTGCCGCAGTGCGAGCAACACGTTAGTAGGCGAAGTGAAACGGAATTTTCCACCGCCTGCATATAAGCCCTGATATTGGTCGAATAAATCAAGGCTGTGCGAATAAGACTGCCCCTCGCTTTTCTCTAAAAGATTTTTCTTAACAACAACAAAAGACAAGCCCGGCAGTCCTTCAAGGCATTTATTGGACTTGCGCCTATCGCGTCAATATGAAGAGCGGGCATATCAATTTCGTAAGCACCGAAAGTAGACATAGCATCGACAAAAACTTTTTTGCCGTAAGATTTGGCGAGTTGAGTTAGTTTTTCAAGCGGATTAATGACCCCTGTAGTAGTTTCACAATGGACAAATATAACTGCGTCTATATCTTTATCTTTTTTCAATTTCTTTTCTACTTTTTCAATATCTATAGGCAAGCTCATATCAAAATTAAGATACTCATAATCTCTGCGTGAATTATCGGCAGTAGTCAGCATACGCTTGCCGTATTCACCGTTGACCAAAAATAAAATTTTCTCTTTCTTCCTGCACAAGCAGTTAATCATTGCCTCGATTGCATAAGAGCCGCTGCCTTGTAATAAAACCGTCGCATAATCATCATTCGCAGAAATATTCGTAATATCATTTATTACCGACGTTGTAATATCTTTATATCCATCGTCCCATGTGCAATGGTCTGTAAGCATAGCGTGTTTGACAGCATAACGTGTAGTCAAAGGACCGGGCGTCATCAGCTTGCGGTATGCGTTTTGAGCGAGACGGCGGTTTATATCAGCTATTACGCCCAATAATTCGTTCATATCATCAATAATATAATCCGCTCCGGCTTTATAATATACTGCGCGGACAGCGTCTCTGCGTTCTTTTAGCTCGACTTCGGATAAAGCGGCAGTTTCATCGCGGGTTAAACCAAATTCGGAAGAACCCATAATAACGCCGATAGTCCAGCAATCAGCGTTTTTCCCTTCTTCAATATCCGCCGCAGTATCACCGATTTTAACAGCTTCCCTTGGGTCGGCAATGCCGAACTGCATGAGATTGTGCCATATCATATAAGGGTACGGTCTGCCTTTTGCCGTTTGGTCGGGCGCAATGCAAAAATCGGGCGAATAGCCCTGCGCCGCCGCTTTAGGCATAACGCGCTCCATCATAGCCGAAGTATATCCTGTCGTTGAGCCGATTTTTATGCCTTGCTCACGAAGCGCGTCAACTGTTTCCGTAACATAATCTTTAATATCGCAGTGCTGTTCAATATTAGCAAACAGGGTTTCCTCAAAAACATCATAAGCCTTTAATATCTGTTCTTCCGTAATCGGTTCAGGCAGCATCGCCGATATAGCCCTTGTATGCTCAATCTTTAACAGTCCCATCGGCTTGCGCGCCATTTCATTCGTAATATCAATCCCAATGCTCTTAAATCCGTCCACAAAGCCTTTAACCGGCGCAAAACAGCCGTAATCAACAGTAGTCCCCGCCCAATCAAAAATAACTGCTTTAATTTTGTCCGCCATTTTTATATCTCCAAAATATCCTTATATAAAATTTTTATCGTGCTTTTGTCAAACCGTATCCGATTATTTTTAAGCCTTTGAGTATTGACAGAACTACTCAAAATTTCTAAATCGTCAGCATTTACGTTTTTCGGCGGGAATATTTCTAACATTTCAAGCAGCTGTTCAAAGTACAAAACTGCTTCATCTGAGTTCTGTTTACCCAACGCATTTGCGATTTCGTCAAAGTCTTTCATATACCGCCATACTTTCGGCAGACAGAGAGCGACGGCGTGTCCGTGCGGTATATTATAAAGAGAAGTCAACTTATAACTCATGGCGTGGGGAGCAGTCGTAGTAGTAATATTTATAGCTTTGCCTGCATAATTGGACGCAATGAGCATATTTTTATTGCCGTTATCTTCGTTTTTTAAGTAGCTTTGCATATTATCAAGTATCAGCTCGATTGCTTTTTTCGAATAGGCGATGCTCAACGGCGTTGCATTTCTTGACCACCATGATTCAATCGCCTGACACAGCGCGTCAAGCATTGTGCATTTTTTCTGATAGAGCGGGAGTGTTTTAAGCATTTCCGGCTGTAAGATTACATAATCGGGCAGGAGCCTTTCATCGGCAATAGAGTATTTCTCACCTTTTTTATATATGACCGCGAAATGCGTCGCTTCGCTTCCCGTACCTGAAGTCGTAGGGATTGCCATTATATTTATATCAATTAAGCGATTATAATATTTGATACTCTTTGCGACGTCAATACAGCTCCCGCCGCCGACCGCGATAATAAAATCGCATTTATTTTTCCTTAAAACTTTAACGCCCGCTCTGGCTTCTTCATAAAGCGGATTGGGCTGGAAATCACTAAAGCGTGTAAATTCACAGGGCAGCGTTATATCAAATAAATCAAAAGAATTGTCGCAAACCAAGAGCGGTCTTTTATCTTTTAATATTTCCAGTGCTTTAAAATCATAAAAAGTTCGCTGCATTATATTTCCCCCCATAAACTTATTATTCACAGCCGCAATCGTCATAGTCAATATTACTGCCGAGATTTACAGCCGTTGAGTTTTTCATCTCGCCTAATAATTTTTTCACTTTTTCGGGTTCATCATCTCTTAAATACTCATGCTGAAACATTAATAAATCAGCTTGTACTCTGCCGTTTTCCATATAAAATAACTGCGGCAGTACCACCCTCTTTAATTCCGGGTCAAAGTCATGCTCATCTTCACTTTGCGTAACGGTATCTGTCGGCAAATATGCCTGAAATACTGATAAAATATTTATATATTTTTCGTTGTTTTCTTCCCTGTCTTGTTCAATATCATAATAATAAACCGGCACACCATTCTCATCGGCAAACTCTAACAACGGCGGCACTAATAGTCTGCACCACGGGCAAGCCGGTCTGCCGAAATATAACAGCCCCGTCCTACTATCCATAAAATCCATTAATTCTGCGTATTCCAAATATACGGCATTATTATTCTCGCTTATTGACAAGTGAGTATATCTGTTTGTCCCGTCCTCGTTCAATTCGCTGTTAAGAGCTTCATATTCTGTTTTAAATCTTAGAGAACTTTCCGTTATTAACGCAACAGATTCGTGTATATCCTGCAAATAAAGCATACTTTCTGATTCTGCTGCTCTGGTTTCTTCTGTTGATTGTAATTCCTGCATTGGCGCGGTAATATCATCGCCACTGTCGGTCAAGTGATATATTCCCGCAATAACGCCCAAAATTACTATCAGAGATGTTCCTGCAACAGCAACTTTTTTAAAATTATTTGGAGAAATTTTCATATTTAAAAACCTTCCTTCCGTCATTTGCTCATAGAGCGGACGCAAACTCCGAAGGCGATTATCGGAGTTTGCCGCCCTCTCTATCTCAAAATCTATCAGGCTGTGAGTATAATCATAAGTTGTGCCGAACCTTTACTGTTTTATTATCTAACCTTTGCCTTAATTCTTGTCGCGACTATTTCTAACAAAATCACCGCGGCAACGACGATATATGTGATAAACCCAAGCTCTTGCAGGTCAAAATAGAAACTGCCCGCCATAAATAAATCATAGCCTATGCCGCCCGCTCCCGCCGCCGCTCCCATCGCAATCGCCGTCGCAAAATTAATTTCAAATCTTAAAAAAGTCCATGCTACCATATAACTGATTGACGCAGGCAGAATTGCTTGAAATATAATCTGCCAAAAACCCGCTCCGCTGGCTTTCAGAGCCTCAATCGTGCCGCCGTCCATTTCTTCGATAGATTCAGAGTACGCCTTGATTAAATAACCCGCGCTGTGAAACGTCATTCCGGCAACGGCGGCAACGCTTCCGAGTCCCGCCGCCACAGTAAAAATCAGAACCCATAATATAGTGGGTACCGCCCTGACAAAAGCAACGATACTTCTGACAATATAAGATACCGCCGGGTTCGCTATATTTCTGGCGCATAATAATGCACCGAAAAAAGCGATGACTGCGCCTGAAACCGTAGAAAGCACGCCGAGCGAGAAAGTCACAAGCAACGCCTTCATCGCGCCGGAAAACGAATTATATGTAAGCCGCGGCTGCCCGAACATGACTCCGGCGTTGCTTACGGTTGCGCTGACTGATTCACTAATATTTACGTCTTTATAATCAAAAGTCAAAAATCCGTACACGGTAATGCAGAGCAGGATTAAAACAGTTATTTTAATAATAACTCTGCTTTTGCATTTTGCCCCTGTTTTTATTTTTCCGCCGCGCGTTTTCTTTATATGCTTATATAAATTTGAAGCTGCCGGCGCAGGCGCGATTTCATATCTGTTCATCACATTATTACCTTTCTGATTCTGTTTGATATTATCTCGATTATTATTACAAGCACTACAATTACGATAACTACAAGGCTCGCCGAAGCATAATCCATTCGCTTATAATAAATATCGAACAGGTAGCCTATCCCCGTAGCAGTGAGTATGCCGATAAGCGTTGACGAGCGGATATTCGTTTCAATCATATATAAAATCCATGATATAATTATCGACATCGTGGACGGGATAATCCCCTGAAACACGATATGCATATTTGTCGCTCCCGTAGCCCGCAGAGCTTCCACGCATGACGCGCTTACCTCGTCAATAGTTTCGATAAAAGTCCGCGTAAGCATACCGAACGTCGCGAAGAACAGAGCAAAAAATCCTGTGAGTACGTTTTGTCCGAATGAAAACAGAAGCAGGATTGCCCAGACTACTTCGGGGACATTTCTGAAAAACGCGGCGACAATTCTTACAGCCCTTGCGACAATCGGGTGTACATTCGTGCTTTTCGTGCCGAGCAGACTGAAAAAAAACGCGCAGATTGCGGCGCATACCGTCACGGCGACTGATACAAGCGCGGTTTCCATCAAAAAGTCTAAAATAAGCGGCAGGCGCGTCCAAGCCTTTTCGTCCGGGATTAGATTCGCCGCAATCCATTTGACCGCTTTCGGGATTGATTCAATCCCGCCGATTATGCTGTAATTTGTCACAGCATAAGATATTCCAAAAATAATTATTATGCCGAGAAACGCAAACGTAAATGTCCGTTTTCTCTTGATAAACACGGAAGTTTGATTTTCGGGGCGCGGCGACTTTTCTAAATTTTCACCCAACATCTGTTATCAGCTCACCTTCATTCGATTTATATATTTCGTGGATTTTTTCTTTTTTTAAGTCTTCTGCCGAGCCGTCGTACACAATTTGTCCCGCACATAAGCCTATAATACGTTTTGAATATTTTAAAGCCACATCTACCTGATGCAGATTTAAAATACAAGTGATTTTCATAGTTTGATTAATATTGCTCAGGTGGTCCATGATAATTTTCGCGGAACTGGGGTCAAGCGACGCAATCGGCTCGTCGCATAAAATTAAGCGTGGCTCCTGCATAATAGAGCGAGCTATGCTGACCCGCTGTTTCTGCCCCCCTGATAACTGGTCGCACCGCTTATATGCCTGTTCTGTCAAGCCGAGTTTAGCTAATATCTTAAATGCGTTTTCTTTTTCTCCCTCTGTATATATTCCCGCCGCACCTGTTATGATTGATTTGTGACCAAGACGCCCGTGCAGTACGTTTTCTATGACGCTTAGCCTGTCAACAAGATTATAGTGCTGAAATATCATGCCTGTTTTTTTGCGTATGCGGCGGATTTCCGATTTATTCGCGCTGTTCACGTTATGTTCGTCAAATATTATTTTGCCCTGCGTTGTATCAACAAGCCGGTTAATACAACGCAGTATAGTAGATTTGCCTGAACCTGATGACCCGATAATGCTTACGAACTCGCCTTCTTCCACAGAGAAGCTAATATCTGTCAGGGCTTTGGTTACATTATTATAAATTTTGCTCACGTTCTGAAATTCCAGAATTGACATATTAAATTCACCCTTCTTTTTTTTTATTAATTAATTTTTATTAATTAACGCAGAGGGTCATACCATGAATTTTCCGCTACCGCAAATCTGTTATCACCGCTTTTAGTATAAAAAGCAAAATCGCCGCCTTCGCCGAATATGAGGGGATTAACAGCAGTTTCGTCGGAAGTTAAAATATTTTGGATAGCCTGTATTTCAGCGGCTGATAGATTCTGCGGGTTATATACGATAGGCCCGTTAAGAACGGGAACTACGCCGATGAGTACAAATTCTTGACCTGCCATAGCTTCAAAGGGAGCGGCCGCGCCCTGCTGCACAGCATAGACTGAGCCTATCTTGTTAGCTTCGTGTCCTGCTGTCACTTCGACATACGCGTCAACGCAAGTGTCGCAAGCTGCCGCTATATCTGCTCTCCCGTCTAAAAGATTAAATAACGAGCCTTGATGTGAGCCGCCGAAAAGCACTTCCCTGAAAAACGGATTTCGGCTCAGTCCCAGAATATCATCTTCGTCTATATTGCTCCATTCTGACTTCTGGCTGAAATGATTAACAATACCGGACGAGGGAACGACGAAGCCGGACGTCGAACTGTTTGATACGAAAGACATTCTTTTGCCTTGTATATTATCAAGCGAAAACCCGTCGCCGCTTCTGTATTCATCTTCTTCGCCTTTGTTTACGGTAAGCCAAGCATAATAGATAGCGTCGTCAAGCGTACCTGATGCGCCTGTGTTTACAACAAGAGGCTGTACCGCCGGGTTTCTCTGCTGTGCTTCTAACATACCGACTGCACCGAATACCGCGCCGATGTCAGCCGAGCCGCTCGCGATAGATTCAAT